>Ga0105239_10000910_pt1 | contig 42104 bp, 34 predicted proteins | sample KBSC44metaG_FD_92761 | JGI IMG/M metagenome (GOLD analysis project Ga0105239, IMG submission 92761) | Corn rhizosphere microbial communities from Kellogg Biological Station, Michigan, USA - KBS C4-4 metaG | ecosystem: Host-associated > Plants > Roots > Rhizosphere > Soil | place: Michigan, USA...
AGATCACGCCCATTGCGCAATTTGGGGTAGTGTCTGGACGACAACTAAGAATATTGGATATTCACAAAGAGAGCCGGAGTTTCCAACGCGAAATCTCTCAATATCAGTCTATGTCTCTTCCAAGTGGCGAAAATCAACATCCTAGATGAGGTGTTGCATTGTCGAGGCTAGGCCAGAAGAGGAAAGTGGATTTAGAGTTTGGCCTCGCTTTGGGAGATAGATTGTCCAATCCACTTGTTGCCTCGCTGTCCGCTCTACCAATCATGCTATCTAGTCTTCTGGCGACCTCTCTCAGACCTCCATCAACCAATGGGTAACAATTGCCTGTGCATGAGGGCAGCAGAGCTTCCCCGGTCAACACGGCTCACCAGGGCCAATCACGAATCAGCTAGGCAATTCACAAGTCACCTAGGCCGATGACAGACAATTATGAAAGTATTATATGGCCTGGAAGACCTCGCAAACAAGTTAATCATCTATTACGCTCCTAGTAATCCAACCTAATTATCCACTGAACGGACTTGAGTTCTTGATTTCCTTCCACAGCGTGTGACCATCCGAACTGCTGATATTGTCATACCAGAGGAATTTTTCCAGCTCAATCTTCATTTCATGCCAGGAATGCATGTTCAGTCTGTTGGTCAGACGCTCAAGGACTGAGATATACCAGGATCTTTCACCCAGACCAAAGGCACTGATTGCTCCCAGGGTTGTTATCCATAACATTAGTGCTGGCATTTCGTGCCATCTTGCCTGTATCATTGTTGATGAAATGTGTGATTTCAACCTTTGACTTAGGATTGCGAAGGGAGCATTCCAATGAGCCATGGGAAAGACTGATATCAGGCTATAAATTACAGCTGCGTGCCAGCACGCACTGTACAAGCTTTCACACAATACATCAATGACTCCTGTGACTTCCGGACATTTGGACATCAGGTTATGCTGAGTTGAGTTGCGCTTATTCGCCAACGTCCTCAGGGTGAGTGCTTGAGGTCGACCCATCACGAAGTCATCAATCTCAAGTGTATACCGAGCGAGATCAGTAAATACTTCCTGGAGTTCTACAGCCTCCTTGGATGGAAGTATTCTGTGGAGCACGTCAAAGCCGGTAGCCAGAGTGTGGAGCGGATGTGTACTTTGCGAATCAATTTCGGCCTCTCTCTCAAAGTACTCGCCGTTACAGACAAAGGGAAACGATGGCCGCTTGAGATGTCGAGTTGAAAACATTACATCCGCACTGGACTCAAGATTAGTTCAAGTCAAAGGCGTCCGGGGAAGATTGAACGACGCGAAAGGACAGCGAGGGGAGGGCACTGACTAGGAGATCATTGCTGCTAGGCCGGGAAATTTTAGGGTTCCGAGGCCGCCACGAAGGGCTAGCATTCTTTGCAGCCCCGCCACGTGCATAGGCACAGTATCGATGTAGCCTGTGTAAATATCGAGCCCTTGCAACGCATTCATCGGACCCTGCATTGGCGGCGTCGACGCCTCTGGCCGTATATTCTGACCATGGAAAGCCAGGGTAAGCACCGCGAGAATATTATCATCATCGCACCGCGTTACCGGATCTTCAAAGCTTTTGTTGATTCCTCGAACGACCTCTGCATAACAAATTGAAGACAGGGAGTCCTTAGGCTGATGTGGCGCTACGGCAAGTGCTCTTATCCGAGTGATCTGGCTAAAGAGTAGGGCGTGGAAAATAACTTTGTCTCGGAGGGATCGACTTATCCAATGACGGGCAAAAGAATTCTGAGGATCTCGGTCGTCTGGGAGAAAGGTGTGGTCGAGAAATTGGGTGACTTATTACGTTCAGAGCAATCAGCAAAATCGACTCGTGAAGCGCGGTGCGAGGGGCGAGGGACGAGATGCATATCTATCACTCGCAACGGGGCATACCCCTAACCTCGAGAGAACGAGAGTAGATTCTGTGCCAAGATGAAGGTTTTTTCGCGACAGCTCATGGTGATATGAATGCAATCTCAGGCATTCCTGGGAATAAATCTCAGATATTCTTGAAACGAAGTACTGACCTTGGTCAAACAACGGGCTTACCGCATCTCTCGGCAGGCTCGAAGGATATGATTCGAAAGGGTCCAATGAACTGGCTCCAAGTTCAGAAAATCGAAGTGACTCTTCTTTCCAATATGAAGAGTTTGACTCGAACAACGGCGGTGACGTTTGGTCTTCTAGCACATCAGGACCTGAGTCGGGCCGGAGATACTGAGACTCGGTCGCGGCGCCCGTGGATCGTTGTCGGTCTTTGAATTTGGGCCGTGCTGCCTCAGAGTTGAGAGGCGGTCCCCTTGATGAGAGTGATTCTTTTGGGTCCAACTGCAGTCGATTCTTCTGAATTCTTAATCTTGCCCACGAGAATCTTGATGCATGCGCGCGAATGAGCGCCCTTGTCTCCTTTCGGACTTGCTCAGATGATGGTGTAGCTTCTACAAATCTGATGGTTGATCGAATGCCCTCCTTGTCCTCGGTATTGGCTTCGGAAGTGTTGTGAGGCTTCAAAGATTGCATTCTTTGATGGTTTGGGATGCGAAACACCACATGATATTCATTTGTGAAGCTAAAGACTGACAATGAGGCCTGGCTGCCTTGAAATCCGGGCTTTGAGGGCCAGGCCACACTAGAACGAAATGAGGCGATTGTAGGACGATGGGCGGCTGGTGGACTGGATGTCCATGGGATAAGATCGGTGGCTTTCCTACAAGATGTCCAAAATCGGATCTTGGATAAGAGGAGGTGAACTCCTCCCACCTGCCTTGCGAGGGCGGGATCAGTTTCCTGACCCCTCTTTAGAGTAGGTCTATTTATTGGATCAGCCGTGCAGCACTTGACTAGCTTATATTTGAATACGAAGGCTTCAATTCTCACAGAGTTGTCGTCGCTTATCTCAATACGAGAAGCCCGAGTGTAATTTGCGACTAGTACATATTCAGTAGGCGCGGTACACCAGTCAGCTGGGGATTCACTGCAATTGCGAATTGACGACATGCAGAAAGGCCATTGCTACCTCGTTAACTAGTGGAGCGAGAAGGATTTTGGCGACATGCGAGGTAGCCCCAGCCCCTCTATGATCCAGCCCACTTTGTGTTGGTTTGTCGGTTCAAATCCCACAACCCATTTGATATTGGCATTCGGATCAACCTCTCAACGAAGATGATTCAAATAAAGTGCGCAGGTAGCGGAGCTACTTGAATTGAGCTGTGGAATGGGTAGGGAAGCCCACGACGATGTAGCGGTCGTCTAAATGAAGCAGGGATGAAATAAGAACAGTCATGGCTTCAGCACCGCTGCCATCAACATCTAAGCGAAGGGGGAGCAGTGTGAGTGGCCCAGTCAACAGCAAATACACCCTGTCAGTCACAAGCATGCCGCACACGTGGTTCCTGAAAACTTTCCAGCTACTAGATGGGCAAATAAAAATGCTGTGCCAGTACGGAATTGTAGAATTGCACTAGTCATTTAAGTGCAGCCTCCTGGCGATTGGCCGCCTTCCCAATGCAACTAGGTGCATGAGCGCCAGCGTGATTCTTCCGTGGTTGTTCAAACTGTCGTGCGGAGGGTCCCTTCTTCCTGAATCCTGAGTCATCGACTGTGGGCGAGAAAAGGTGCTGGGGTGTAGGGCCAGTATAATGGTGGTCTCATGAGTGTGCAAACGTCACTGAAGGTGTGCTTGTAGTAAGATAGATTTCTCAACCCCACGGCGGATAAGGCAGTATCCTTCTCGTAAAGAAACACAGTTGGATACACTGCTGCAATTCTACCACTACGAGGACTGTAGAACAGCTATTCCTGCAGCTGCGTCAATGCGATGGTAGGATATTGGTCCGAAATTTGCAGACTCTGCTTGAACCGCGCGACTGCATACTGATATTCCGTCGTGCCTGGGGGCATCACACCCGAAATTATTCCTGGGTAGGCTGTTGTGGTTGTTGGATCACTCGATCGGTAACCCAGATTTCATCCTAGCGTTGATCCTCCGCCTGAGGCAAACCTGAATATGGCCCCAAAGTCCCCGCCTGGCCACAGGTGGCAGCCACTAACATGGTCACGCAAAAGAAGATCAATATTGAAATCCATGAGGCTGGACCAGGTGATCCAGTCCTGGCATTCCTGTTGATTCAGTAACCACTCTGCATCGAAGTGTGCCGTGGGTACTTGTTCCGATTTGTAAAATTCTACGTCTGGCTTTGCCAATTCATCTCCCAGAACACTGGACCAGTGAGCGTGCCCAAGCGGATGATAATTTACGGAGCCGTCACGAACTCCACGTTTCTTTGGCTCCGGACCGGCATAGTAGGCGACGAAGTGACGACCATCTTCAGCAGGGATAAGAACAACAATGACTCGTGCAGTGGGTGGAGGAAAGCGGTCCAGTAGTAATGGTGATTCAATGCTATTGCACATTTCAAATGTGAACAGCCCATTCAAGCTTTTGGCCAAGTCTTGGCCACGAAATAGACCTTCCTGCCCAAGTTGGTTGAGTTTTTCCATGGTCCACCGAAGCCAACTTGGCCTGGGGCTGCACTGTCCAGTGAAATATAGCATGGGTATCAAGCCGACCCCCAGGGTCTCGCGAGGGACATAAGAATGACAGCTCCCGTTGGGCGCCCCGGGTGCATCGATGAGAGAACCAGCCAATTGCATTACTTCATAGAAGTACAGGTAGGCATAGATTTCATACCTATCTGCGTCTTGTTCCAGTAGGCTCAGGGCCCACATAGTCCTTGCCATATAGAAATTGTACAATGCGGCCACGATGGAGATCTCTGGTGAGAGTGGAGTAGATGACCGGGGTGGAATGGCCAATTCGTCTATAATTTTCCACGTGAAAGTAGAGAGGGTGGAGACGGTCTCTTCGGACTGAAACTGGGGAAGCTCCCGTGCATTATTGTTTCTCCAGTCCCTAAGCTCTGACTGAAAGGTATATATCGTGTCTGGCGAGACGAAGCGCTGATGCGAGGTAAGTGGATTCCAGATCAGGTCCTCGATATCTGGGCTGTCGGCAACCAAGTCAAGGAGTCGCTGGCGCATCAGCGATGGTAGCACCGTTGCATTAGTGGTACCGGTTGAAGATGGTGTTAGCACGCTCAGTGCAGGACTTGGGCTGCGGGATTGGGGCAAGGGCAGTCGTAAATTCGGGAAGGGAAGGAGAATCCGAAACATCTGGGCGAGATTCCGGAGATTTGAATCGATGGTTATCATATGTGGCTGGCCCTGCTGGCTCTCCTCTCCCTGCATAAACAGGAAATATCGAGATGCAACATAGGCATGCCTGAGGGCGGCTGGGAAATTACCAGGCAGACACTGTGTTTTGTTGCCATCAGCTTGGTTGTTGCGGTACCCCAGTCATATCAAATACATACCTCAAACCAAGTGAGCAGTAGTAGAGCACCAACAAATAACTCGGGTGATCCGCCATTTTCCTCCAGGTGAGCAGACAAGCCTTGTAGGGCTTTTGTGTAGGCTTGAACAGCAGTTACCTTGTTGTCAATGCCACCTTCCTGATCGATATCATTCGGAGAAGACATCAATAGGATGGCTCTATGGGCGCCGCCAATGGCCATGATTGTATCGTAGAGAAATTCGGTCTCCCACGCTTCTTGACAAATCCTGTCCCTCCAGAAATGAAGCTCATCTGGGCGGAAAAGAAGTGGTAGTGTTCGGAACAAGAATTGATGATAAGCAAGGATATCGCGAGCTCGGTTGTGTGGTCGTTGCATGGGGAGAGGATTGCTCGGAAGAGCCACGAGAGGGAGTCCATCTGATCGTAGGTGCGGGTTTGGGAGGCTTTCTGAGAGAGGCGTGTTCGTAAATGCGGTTGTGTTCGTGCTAGTTGCTGGGGACTTGTCTGCAGGATTGTTGTTGTCTCTCGCAGGCGACTTTGTAGCTCCTGTTCTCTGGGGACGTCGTATATCCACGTGGCGCTTTTCTTCATAGCCGACACACTCTACATTGGCCGCATTACAGCGTTCGCAGGTGGGTTTGCCTTCATCGCATTTGACACGGCGAGCACGACATGTCAGGCAACCAGTACGACGCCTTCGTTTCTTCTCGGTCAAAGTCATTGTAGCGGTAGAGGTAAGAGTGACAGTATCAGGGGCAGGGGCAGAAGACTGCCGTCAATTAGCTTGCTTGTATCTCCGATCGTTGGTGATTTAGGGTCGAAAGACGCGTTTGTCAAGGTGTTCAAGTTATGCAGAAATGATTATTCGCTACCCACTGACCCCTCGCGCGAGATGGAAGGCACGAAGGAGGTCTGGGGAAGTGACGAACGCCAAGCATTTCCCAGCGCTAGATGCACTAGTGTGCCCAGAGGTGTACTTGATTTGTCAGCCCGGAGCGGCGAGCCATGCTATCTAAAAGGAGCAAGCCATAAAAGCGGCGGGCCGTACCAATACTCGGGAAACCTACTTAAATAAGCTATCATGCTACTTAGCTTTCGTCAACCTTGGAGGACTACTCCATATTGGGCCATGGTCAATTACTAGCGCACCTTCGCTCTCAATAGCGGCTACGTTGATATCTGAGTTAGTGACGACGTGTCGCCGCCATATCAATGATTTTTGCTAGAAAAATGCGACACTTCAGTTCTCCTGTATTTTGACAATCTGTTGCTGAGGTATATGATGATGGCGACCATGAAAGCTCAATCAAGGTGGCCAGCGGAAGAGCCCCCCAGAGGGTCGCTGGCACATGACTCCACGAACCCAGCCTCAGCCAAAAGCCAACGGCCCCCCCGGCTGGACTCGCACGTCAAGGTGCAGGCTCAGCTGCCTAGTGGCAGCGCCAACTCGCACGCCCTCATTGGCGTGTTTCTGTTTGTCCTGCAGCCTTCGTCGCTGCGAGTAGAGGAGGTGTTGGCATACGATACTCTCTCTAGGAGTTCACGGCGCAGGCCCAGAATCATTATTCAAACCACTCCATCACTAGTCTTAGACCAACTGAAGCCATGTCCTCCGATCACCGCTCCGGCTTCAAGAGGTTGGTTGACTCCTAGGAATATCACGTTCTGAATTCCTTGAATCCCTGAAACAGAGAAGCACCGCCTCCCATGCCGTCCAGCCAGACTAGGCGTCCCGATGCAACGACTGAAGATGCTCACTTTGGAAGCGCATCTACCGAACATGGCACAATTAACTCACCCGGTGGTAGTGCACCATCTGGTAACGGCCACTCGTCCGATGCTCTGCCATCGAATAATTCGGGTTTACGAGCACGAGTAGAAGAGACCAAGGAACATGATACGGGGTATGACCATGGCGCTGATTGTGCTTTGCCAGCAGAGGCTGTTCTGCCTAATCGTCCTGCACATGTGCTCCAACGACAGCCATCGTTACCTTCACACCCGGACAAATTGCAACCAGATGTGATTCAACTGTTGGCTACATCCCTTGCGGAGATCGCGAATGTTCTCAGGGCTGGGAATGCTCCAACCAACCAAAACGCAGTCGCGCAAAGTCCACGAGCCTACAACATAGACCCCGGATACTCGCACCCAAGACCCACATCCCTTACCGCCGACGACATGCTAAAGTTCGGGTCTCCCGGTTCTCCATTCCGTAGAGAGCCACAGGTGGAGATAGAGCCACGCGTAGTGAGAGAAGAGAGTTTCATATCGGGAGAAGGCCAAGAATTTCTCATTCGTAGATCCTCAGGAGGAAGCAGTAGCCCACTGTCCCTCTATGAAACTACATCAGATTACATTGAGCTACCTGGATCGAATACTGACGACGCTGGTACAAATCTGAATGGCGTTTCTGCCTACAAGTCGGACATTCAGTACTCTGCAACATTTTGCTCACCCCTTAACAGCCGTTATGGAGCTTACCCACAGGTCGTCAGGCAAGAGGTCCCTATCAAAGTGAAGCAAGTGCGGCGCCGTAAGGTCTTGGGAGACACATCTCGCCACTCTGAGTCGCCCGCCTTTGAAGTATGGAAGCTTTACGCAGTGAACTCGGGCTCGTTCCGCCAATTACAGGATAGGGAGCGTTCGAACAGGCGCAAGATAAATGTATATCGTCAGCGACCACCTTACGCCGTTGAAGATGGCAGCATGGAATATTCTCCTGACGGCATTACACGTGAACAAGATCAAGTTCGCGTGGACGCCGCCGAAAGCCCAATCGAAATCGAGTCTTCGGCAGGCACAATTCTCAACATATATTCCCCTCAAATCATTCGAGCCATTGATAATGTGACAACTACATTCCCTGGCCTGACATGGGATGGCAAGTCAGCCATAGTGACCGAACCATTTTGCGTGCTGCTTTACTTTCGCGAACAGATGATGAACCAGCGTGCTTGTGACTTTGCAGCCGCAGACCAGACAAGAACATTGGAAGAGATCGACACACCGACGCATTCCATTGATGACATCTCGCTAATATATTCTTTCATCGACGAACAGTACTCAAAGGCCTTTCTGCTCGAGCAGCAGCGCTGGAGCCGCCAGCCCGCTATCTGCACCTTTCCATGGATCTGGCACATGTTCGCTCCTGGAACGTTGGTGTATGCAAATTCTTCAGTAAACACGCCAACCATGCAGGCATTTCGTGTCGAAACCTTTCGCCTCCGCGGACTTTTCGATGACAGTGGCGGACGGCCTGTGGTAAGCCCACGCCGTCTGGACTCACCAACACTAGCATCGTTCGAGACTGCGATTGATTCGATAGTAATCGAAGTTGTCTATCTGCTCCATAACGGCCGCCGATGGATCCAGATGCCGAAAACCTTTTCGATATTACCCTTTCAAGGCGAAAAGCTCATCTCTGAACTACCCATCATACCTGTGAAATATTTTGACGACCCAAATGATACCATTCGTGATCAACTTGTCCGTCGTGGCTTGAGATATGAGACGTTGACGTCAAGATCACAGGTCGAATACCATGGCGAAAGTCTGTCGGGCGTGAGACGTCGAATTGACAGCAGAATCATTGTGGATTTAGAAACGTATCACTTTGACCAGGAATTGGCCAAGGGTATCCAATATGTGCGATTTGAACGCTCATCAGACCAACGTCTCTTTGGCAAGGAGGCTGACGATGCAAGTCATGTCGCGGTTGTCAATCCTCCTAAAGAATTTCACATCGACGGAGGATATCCTTATTCGCAAGAGGCACCAGAGGGCACTCTCCTACCAGAGGACTTCAGCCTGTCAGGCGAGAGCCATATGATATGTTCACATGAAATATACGCCTATGTCCTGAGCGATAAAGAATGGGGTATGTGTCCGTATCTGAACGCCCTCTCTTTTGCACACTGTTTTCCATTCTTCCGATCCATGCTATCGGCTTCTAGCCCATGATCATGAGCACTGCTTCTTTATCCTTGTCCCTAACCCCATAGCATATACACTCCAAAGAATTCGCGTTTTGAGCACTAATGTGAAGCAGTATTACTTGCGGTGGAGTCGATTTCGGATTGCACATTCTCAGAACGCATGATTGAGGACTTGCAGATTTCTAGTGAAGCTAGGCGTCTCATTTTAGCGCTCTCGCAAACTTATGCGGTTCCGCCCAGCAATCCCAAGCCCAGCAAAAATGGAATTTGCAATATCAATGCACCTTGGAGCTCTGATTTCATCCCCAATAAGGGCCGAGGTCAAATCCTACTGCTTCACGGCAAGCCTGGTGTTGGTAAGTCTTGGCCCTTCCCGTTTCTGATCTCTTCAAGCTCATGTATTTCTACTCTCCATCAATGCGGTGCAACCCTCGGGGACGCTGATACGCTTTTAGGCAAAACTTCTACAGCGGAATGTGTAGCAGAGCTGACGAGGCGGCCTTTGCTCACCATCACCTGCGGAGACCTCGGCAACAATCCAGTGGATGTGGAGCGAGAACTTACCCGCTGGCTCCGTTTAGGGGCTCTCTGGAATGGGATTATCCTTTTCGATGAAGCCGATATATTCCTCGAGGCCCGTACACATGGCGATATTGCACGAAACAGTCTCATCTCCGTCTTTCTACGTGCTCTTGAATACTACCAAGGATTGCTCTTCCTGACCACAAATCGAGTGGGAAGCTTCGACGAAGCCATTCTCTCCCGAGTTCATGTTGTCCTCCATTTCCCTGACCTCACTGATCAAGATCGGGCAAGGATATGGGACACCAGCTTTCGAAAGCTGAGAAAGGAAAGACCAGATATCGAAGTCGACTTCACAGTGATGAACTACGCGTACAACGACCAGAGCATACGAGATCTGCATTGGAATGGCAGAGAGATCAGAAACGCCTTCAATACGATGATGGCTCTGGCTGAATACGACGCGAAACAGAACAATCGATACTCAGACGATGGCAAAACCGAAGTGCGGCGGGAGCATTTGCAAGAAGTGACAAAGATGAGTTATACTTTCAAGCAATATATGCAAAGTTTGGTGGGGATGGACGCAGCGGCGCACGCGAAGAGCCTTGGTCTGAGAGATGACACATTTGATCTTGATCGAGGCCAGGGGGTTAATCCGTAACAAAGGGGGAGGGTCAAGGGATGCAAACCCCCGAGATACTTCAGTATTCGCTACACCAGACTCCGCATCGAGCACTCGGGGCTCCAGAAGTGACAGAAGCTACAGACTGAATGGTTTTCACTGCCATATTTGTCCTAACTACCGAATTCGGCCAGCTACTCGAAAGAGTTTAGTGCCAGGCTGGTGGTTCCTAATTTTAAATCTGAGGGGCTTCAGCCGCAATTTTTCCCACCATGGCCACAATGGCCACCACAAATTATGACTGGAAACTCCTCGGGACCACAGATGCAATGTATAAGCAGTTGCTGAGCAGCCTGAGCCGCACCCCTTTCGCCAAATACACGAGTAATCAATCATATCTTTTTGAGATGGCATGGCCCTAGGAGGCGTTGGATTCTTATCATCCCTCCAATCGGGGCACCTTGGAACCACCACCAGCGCTGACTGTACGTTTTAGGTGGCACGCCAGACCAGTTGGTGGGGATATCGATCTGGACTTGAAATACTGAGAGATGCCCCCCTCGATATTGTTTGATGCTCACAATCTTCATTCCTTCATTCCTTGCGTTTTGTGCTTCGCATTTCACGATGGCAGCGGTCTTCTCGCCTTCTACAGGCTCATTTCTGAATACTCATGTTAATCCCAATGCCACCTCTGACCAGTTTCTGTCAAAATTAAGCAATGTTGCCCTCAGTCCAGCCTCCAAATGGACCACAATCACTCTCGTTGTCATATCGCCTCTTCTCATTAATTTTCTGAGATATCTATTGTTCAAGGATAAACCGCCTCAAGGCCTCAAGCTTGTCCCCGGGCCTCCCTCAACCATTCCATACATCGGTAGAGTTGACATCGACCCAATTGCACCCTGGAACTCGATGAAAAGATGGGCGGACCAATTCAACGGCATGTTCCGACTCACAGCCTGTGGCGAAATGCACATCTGGCTGGGAGATAACAAAGTGGCCCAGGAGCTGTACTGCAACAGGGCTGCTAATTATTCCTCACGACCCGAGGTTGCCGCTGTTCCAGGCAGTGACAGGCAGGGCCAATATCTACCGTTGCTCGAATATGGCGGTAAGTACTGTCGATTGGGTTGAGTTGTTAACCGACGGATGTCGACCCTTTTACTAACTCATGACCTCCTAGACCATTGGCGAATGCAGAGAAAGTTCGCACATACTTCGCTAAACATCGCTTATAACAACCAGTACTACGGCTACATCACACTAGAAGCAAAAAGATTCTTGTACAATCTGTTGCAAGATCCACGTGACCATTATGGGCAGACAGATCGATACTGCGGCCGAATTTCCGCAAGGCTGTGCTACGGCTCTCCGAACTCGGCGGCGGCGCATTGCAAGAATGCGGCAGAGTTCATTCCTCAAATTTCACCCTCGGCTAGCGGGCCCATCACCAACATTCTCCCCTTTCTAGGCGCACTGCCGGAGTGGATCAACTCGGCAAAGGTCCCTTGTCGACAACGACGGGAGCGAGAGGAGAGACTATGGACCGGGCTGATGAACCAAGTACGCAACGAAATGGAAGCAGGAACAGCACAGGTCTCGTACGCCAGGTCATACTTTGAGAGGAGAGACGCAGCCTCGAAGAACGAGGGCAAGTCCTTCGGCTTCGACGAGCACGAGGCAGCTTACGCCGTGGGCATGCTTTGCACCGTGGCAATCTTTACGATCGGAGGGCCGCTCTACTGCTTCTTCTTGGCCATGGTGCTCCATCCCGAATGGCAGGAGAAATGTCGCGCCGAGATCGATGCCGTGGTTGGATCGGAGCGGATTGTCGAACTCAGCGATTCGCCCGACCTGCCAATTCTCCGTGCATGTATCAAGGAGTGTCTCCGCTGGAGGCCACCAGTCCCATTGGGCGTGCCACGTCTCGTCCAGCAAGACGATGAGTACGAAGGGTTCTTCATCCCCAAGGGTGCTGTCGTCCACGCCATCGACCTCTCGATGGCGCGTGATCCGGCTCGGTATCCTGACGCCGATACCTACAATCCTTCGCGGTGGCTAGAAAAGGAATTTCCCACCTACCAAGAACCGCTGACGGTTTATCCGCGGTTGCTTGGTTATCACGGTTTTGGACGGGGTCGTCGCATGTGTCCCGGCATTGAGATCTCGGAAGCCGAGCTGCTGGTAGGCTGTGGATCCCTGCTTTGGGCATTTACCATGAAACCCAGACTCGGGAGCGATGGCAAACCACAATGGCCGGATTCCAAGCATTTCACGAGTAACGTTATTGGTGGACCGCTGCCTTTCGACTTCGAATTGAAAGTCAGGAATGAGCAACGCAAGGCAAAGATTGAGGAACTTTACAGGATTAGCGAACATTTGTATTGAACGGGGTGGTGGTCACTGGCCAGTTGTTGCGACAGCCCCTGTTGGGAAAGTATGGGATCGCATGAGGAGCGCCTCTGATGGTGCTATGCGTGGAGCTGTTCATGTTTGAGACAATATAGGGGCTGGGTTCTCACCAGCCAGTGTTTCTATATCCGATTACAATAATATAATTCAATCAAAGTCAATGCTAAATCGACCTTCCTTGAGTCCCGTCGAAATCAGATTCCCGTTCTGACCTAGCCCATTTGTAATGCCAAGATGAACGAATAGAATAGGCAAACTTTGGTCTGTCCACTTGGGCATGTAACCAAATTCTTTCTTGAAGATATCGACTATCCTTCCGCAGTAAATGTGTCAAGTTTTATTAACCGAGATTCGATGACGAAATCTCCAAGGAGCTGTACCTTCTCATTTCCAAGCATGGTAAACCAACAATCGGCGCATCCATGAGAAAGCTGCTAGTTGGTGGTTTCTCAGCAAATACTCTATGAGAAGCGAGATGTCCGCTGCTCTGACCAGGCGCTTCGGTTTTCTGCACGACATACTATTGGATACCACGCCGCGGCCAGGCCTTGATCCGATACCAGGGACGAAACCTCTATCAGTGACGGCAGCAGCGCTACCACCGGTTATTTACTATGTTGCTCTGCTTCTGCTGGCTCCTGCGCCCCCGCGTTTCGTGGACACTCTGCCCGCGACTGTGATCCGAAGCGCCCTGGCCACGGTGTCGTGCATATTCTTCATCAGACTGTCGGTCTGCTACCACGTTCCGCAGAGCATTGGGCTGACCTACCAACTTGGATTGGTGTCGCTGTACGGGGCGTGTCGAGTTGTCGATGCCTTCTTCATCAGCCCATATGTCTTCGGGCATATCCCGAGAAGGGTTCACTACCAGCATAAGGCCAGGCCTAGCACACCAGAAACCAGGACTCGTTCTAACTTGAGGGAGTGGACTAACGGCGGCATTACAGATCCTTTCACGTTTGATAGTCAATTACTGTTGCGCCGCGGCGGAGGGGCTATGGTCACAGAAGGAGCCGTCTCATCGGCGACCCATTCAATCCCGGATATCAAAGATGGGCTGATTGATGATGGTGCCGTAGGAGCGCCTTCGCATCGTAGATCAGGCTCCTTTGCAGCATTACGCAGGTCAATCAGTGGCCCTGATCCCAACCCGGTGTACGAGATTGCCATGACGGAGAAGGGATGGCCCGAAACACTTTCCGATAGAGCAGCATGGGCCCTTGAGCTGGAGCTTAGCATGCGGGGCGTTGGCTTCACCTGGACTACCGCGGACGTTCGACATACTAGGAAAACGTGGCTTCCAGGGGTCAAGAATCGACTCCACAGCATCCTCGTGCATGCCCTGCCGGTCCTTTTGGCCAGCTGGGCGACGATCAGATTAGTCTACATACAGTTTCTTCTTGATCCACATGATGGTTCTCTGAGCTCGATTGGGGATCTCTTCGACGAAAGACTACCCATCCATGTTCAGCTATCCCTAACAGCTGCACTCGGAGCATTTCTGATGTCCGCATTTTCCGTGGGCCACTCACTGTTTGCGATAATGCTGAGCCCGCTTGCACCGTCGCCGTTGTCATTCTTTCCCCCGCTGTACACAACTCGGATCTGGGGGATCACGTCAGTGCGGCAGTTCTGGTCTTTCGGTTGGCACCGACTCTTCGGGCGTCTTTTCCTCGTCTACGGCGTTTGGCCGGGGCAGTGGATCGAGAGGAAGTTGACGAGAAAGGGTAAAGACGAGCCTGCGGATGTGGGAAAGGTACTGGGTGGATTTCTATCTAGCGCCGTTGTCCATAGTCTCTCGGTGAGAGGTGTCCTTGCGGGCAACTGGTTCGATGCTCTGGGAGAAGCACGCTTCTTTGCTCTCAATGGCGTTGCGGTAATCGTTGAAGAAACGGTCATTCGGTTCATCCGCAGCAGGAGGAAGCGACATGCAATGGACCTGCACATGTGGTACGATCAATGGGTTGGGCGAGTCTGGTGGATTGGAGTTGTTCTCTGGACAGGAAGGAATTTTGCTCGAGGCTGGGTGAAGGCAAACCTTGTTCGCGAAATGGCGTTCATGTGACAATGTGGCATGCTATTGAGATAAGGCAGGCTGAATAGATCCCAGATAACTACCGACATCTAAGGATCCAGAAGCTTCTAACCCTGTTTTATTGGCATGAGTCGCTGTTGGCGGTGGCAGGATCCTGCAGGTCGATATAATGTATTGAGTCATCTTGCATCCAGTAATCAACGTCTTCCATATCGATGGCAGAAAATATGTGGTCCAGTAATGGTAAGTTGTCATTGAAGTTCGGGACTTGATGATCTTGGTCGTTGACAGACTCCTGCCCTGCTTCAGGTGTAGTCATCATGTTTGTCAAAGATTGAGCTGCGGTCTTTGGAGACGCTGATGAGGTGGCTGTTTATCAGAGAGACACTGGGATGGACTTTGCTCACCAGGCCACGAAAATAAGGAGAGCCCCATCACGCACGTTGAAGCCACGGCCATGCCAGCAAGCTCGGATCACAAAACAACCTAAGGCGATGCTCGACTGAAATCGGCCAGGAGGATGAAAGACTACCATGCCTTTTCCCCTGGGTAAACGCAAGAGTGTTACAAATAAAACAGTCTGGTGTTCCTGCTCATATCTTTCACTTTTGGCATCCAGACTTTTCGTTTCGTCTGCGGCAATTCCACCCGAGGTCTCTGTGGCCCAGGTACTCAGCTAGAGTTTATGACCAGCACTTGCTTGAGATAAACATGAATTTCCAAGTTCGACGTTGCAGGAGGACAGCGGTTCTAGCGGCGAGGGACTTCCCTTGAACGGCAAAATGAGCATCATGCATCACGGCTTCTCAAGATGGACCTCCATGAGGCGCAGCCTTCCGGAATGCAGTACCGGTATTGTGCTCATGCCTTTGTTTGATATTTCTCCCTCCGCGCTTGCCATTTGTTTCTCTCAAGATATGAGATTGCCTCACTCAGCCTCGTGTGTTGCTCCATCATCTTTGATCATTTGTTTGACGACGTAGGACCACCATTGTGTGAAGAAGCCAGCCAAATTCCGGAGCTGGGGGTCACTTCTTTGTCTTTCTGTGCAACCCTTGGACCTGGTTAAGACAGATATCACGTCATATGTCGTGGAAACTCGCAGAGCTACGATGGCGACAAGAAGCTGGCTTGCAGGAAAATGTTGGCATCAACAGGCAACAGGGGAAATCCCTCGAACGATGCCAGTGGTCCCCAAAATGTCGGGATACTGATAGCATTCAAATGATCGAGAAGAGCAAATTCACCCCTACCGCTGTTTGGTCGCAGCTTTCTTGGGAACATCCGCGCCAGGTGCGGTATGATCACGATACAACCCCCGTTACGTCGCCCTCTCCTAGACTGACGGCCCAAAACGTACCGGATCTTGATCTATCAGATGCAACGAGTCCTCACATGTCGGTCTCCTCCACCACACCCCTCCTCAAAGTACCAAGAACCAGGTCAACCGTCAGCTTCATCTGCCCTGGACCATCACAGTTGGCACAGTTAGATGGTGCAGAGTCTCAGCTCCCAATATTCCCTCACCACGAAGGGTCGTGCTCACACACTTCAAAGGCTCAAACTCCATTGTCAGCCGCGATACCAGCCATTGTCCAAGTTGCACATTCAACGGAGACAAGTAACTATAATTCCTCTGGACCAGAAGGTCCGTCATCTCATTTAATATCTCTTTGCCTTGATCTTTTTTCTGACACGTGGTAACAGAGCCTGCGCCTATGGATGTGTCTCAGCGCGAGAGTGATCGCATAGCATCTGTTTGTCAATCACAAAGTTCTGAAAACCGGGTGAGATCTGTCAGCAGATCCGCGACGACTGCATCATTTTGCCAAAGAGTCAACCAAGAACCCGCTTTTTCTGGGGAGCAGCGCCTTCAACAGGGAGAAGGCTACAACGTCAATTTGGTGGCAGATGATGAGGAGATTACAGTAGCAGACAGACATTCTTCAAACAATTCAGGAAGAGATGCACCATGCGAGAGCCTTGAAAACAACGCGAATGTGTCCAGGGAGCAAGGGCAAGGTCCTTCCAATACTATTCCTGTAAGTCCAACGCCAATACTTGACGGTCTTCCCAATGAGTCAAGACCCTCTACAGACTCGGAGATTTTGAGTGATCTTGGACTCAGAGATCGCCGAGTTACCTCTGCTAGCCAACGACGAGCCACACGTCCACTTTACCCTGATCTATCATCGGCACATGCAGAAATACTGGGATATGGCCATAGACCCGGCGTTGGGGAGTCGCCTTCTGAGTTCGATCTGCGATTTCCCTTGGGATGCTCCGTATCGTCCGAGGACGAGGATGAAAGGGAAAATTCAGCGGACCCGTCACTGCCAGATACGTCGATACCCTTAAGAGACCTGCCACGCAGGGAAGTCTTGTCAGCCCATGGTGTCCTTCACGAGGCCAAACACCACCAAGAATCGAGTGCAGTATTCGAAACCTCGGAGATTTCCGAAGAGCCAGTGTTGAGCCGGCGACAATCCACCACTCTGGATGAGATTGTCTCTCAGTATGCTGAACAAGAGCCACCTCTAGCGTCACCCTACCACCAGATGGCATACCACCAAGCTCTGAGGGAGATCGAAGACAGTAGGTGCTATCTTGTGCGTGGACCTCCAATAAGTGCTGCCCCGGAGAGCCCTGATCTCGAAGGTGGATTGAGACAGGGCAATGTTCAATCAAATAACTCAGAGAATATTCTAGGTCAAATAGATACCCACACCATCAGAGCCAGAAGTCCCCCGAGTGCTTTAATCACTTCTCCCCAACGAGGTGCATCAGACGGCGGTGATGGAAGGTCGCAAAATACGCCTCAGAGCAGCCGATGTGGTTTCTTGACGCCATCAAAGATGCGTTTTCGTCTCACGAAACGCGAATCATCAGAAGCACAATTTCTAGATGGTGTAACTGGAAGCAAGCCCGTCTCGCCCTGGGATCCCTTTGCAATATCATCTACGAACCGCCGACGAGAGCGTTCGCACAAGCCTCGTCTCTCGCATCGCATTCAGGGTGGTCCCGCAATTTCACGATGGCCGTCTCCAGGCGTCGGATGGCAGAGTCACCTCCCTCCCTCGCAACCTTCTCAAGGTCAGTCCCCGAGAGTGCAACACTACTCCTCTCGCCTCTATCGATCACGAAGTCTGGACGTGAACTTGTCTCTTCCGATACCAACCCCGAACAGCATACTGCGTTCAAGCAATATCTATCCCAACTCCGACTCCCTCGAAACACCAACTAGTGTTCTTCCATCTAGCTGTCTCCTCCCAAGTTTGACTGGGAGAAATCGAAACGCTCCCAAAGTATCTCGGAGTGACATTAGCCACCCTATTAGAAATGAGAGTCGAGCATCAGGGAGAGATCCTTTTGTCCACTTTGAAACCAGCTCGTTCGAGCACCCTCAAGCAACTAGTTCACCACCTGGGCTCCAGATTCTTGGAGGCGCCGCAAGAGATCATCAAGCTGCAAGGATCGCAGCGGCTACGAAGGAAGATCCCCATCAACAAAAGTTACCACAAAATGATATGAATTATCAACTCTCAGCTGAAACTTCATTGCAACATCTTTGGCAAACCAAATACGACAACAGTGATGCCGCGATATCACGTTTTCTTCGTGACAGCCGCGGGGGCGAGAATGCGACATTGGCGAGGGATAGGGATTATCGACCACGGATTAGGCGAAGTGAAGGCTTCCTAGGCATCAATGTCACAGGAAGTAGTCTGGCAGACTATTCATCGAGCGGTACCCCGCTCACTTTCGGTCGGAACAGGCCGTTCAACAGTGAGCTCCGGGAGAACAGTGGCGGTTATCGAGCATTCGATCGAGTTGAGTCCGGGGATGCAACGCTGATATCAAGTAACAGCACATCGGCGTCTCTACTATCACGGCATGAAACACACTTTATCAAACCTATTACTAGGCCACCACTCACAAACAAGTGTCCGACATTTCCACTAACCGCGGACCAACTTGCAATACCATCGGATGGTAATCGACCCTTGCCTTTCGAACGACTGGAGATGCTGAGAAGTGGAGAGTGGTTAGAAAAAGCATGGTGTTCAGTGCACCAGCGAAACGAGTTCAGCCACGCCAGCCTAACATCGAAAAAGATGCAAGACGACCCAGGTTCGGGTTTCGAACGACAGCGTCAACGCCTCGCTGGCAGACTTCTTCTGGCGGTGGGAGTGGCGACATATTTCGTGGGTGGCTTTGCTCTGATACATGACATGGCACGACAAGGGCCTTTGTCACAGCTGGCAATGGGGCAGTTTGTGCGAGAGCGAGACAAGCCTGCATGCGGTGCAGCAGGCTTGGCTGGAAGTCTACCTGTACATCTGAACGTGAGAGAGGCGGAACTGGCACAGGAAGTGGAGAGGGCGTGTCTTGGAGCTACAGTGTTGGTGATGGTTGCATGTTTCGGCGTCTGCATTTGGGCAGCCACTGTTCTTTAGCCAGGGCATGTACCTGGGCTTGTGAGTTTCCCCGAATTGCGGAATCATGCGTCTTGTTCAGCTTGGCAACTTGACGTAGGATGCAGGCCATGGCATAATTAGTTGCTGGGTACCTGCTGGCTATAATGTCATTGGGAGATCGCCAAAAATAAGCACCTAGTTGGAAGGGGGCATGAACAAAATAGATAGTCTTACAATCAAGATACCCAGATACGTGCCTGCTAATCAGTTGGAGTATAAACATTGTGATATTGTACATTATTTTCAACAACAGTCATCGTGGTGGGCAGAACCACTTTACTTGCTACTCTTCTTCAGTGACATATCCGAGGGCCTGGCCGACCTGGATTCGCTGACCACTCTCAACGGCCCATTTGAAGCCGCCGACGATTTCCTCCTCACTGCTGCTATCAGCCTCACTCTTCTTTTTGATCTTCCCCGCTGGCGCCTCGAAGACGAGGACGATACTCGAGCCCAGCCTGAAGCCGCCCATCTCCTCACCCCTTCGCAGAGCATGGCCGCCGAGTACCTTACTAGCTGCCGCATAACTAGCTTCGCTGAAGCCCGAGTAAGGCTCGCCTCGTTCAGCAGCCAGTGCAGCCTGCCTGTCTGCCTCGGTGTCTGTGGTGAGGGAGTTGGTGCGCAGTTCCTTGTCGAAGTTGATGACGATGGAGCCGACGTTGGTGGCGCCGACGGAGGTGTAGCTGAAGAAGCCGTGCTTCCAGCGGCCTAGGAGGACGACTCGTTCGTTCAATGTGAAGAGCCCCGGCAAGGTGCGCTGCACGTAGGGGGAGACGGAGTACAGTTCGCCGGCAAAGTGGCGGCGCGTCGAGCACACCCACGACACTGGCGAGTGGAAGCGGTGGTAGTCACCCGGTGCGAGGTACACGACTACGTAGAAGAGTTTATTGGAGGTTGACGGGGAGGAGAAGGGCGTCCACCATGGTTGTGTTGTTGCTAGGTCGGCGGACACGGCGGCTTCTGACGATGGTTTGGACTTGGTCGAGGCGTCTTGACTGGAGGAGTTGGTATTCACTTGGTTGGATTGTGATTTCGAGCCGGAGAGGAAGTCGGAGAGAGTATATGAGATGCCGTTTACGTTGGCAAATTCTTGGTCTTGAGAGATGGACTTGGCCTCAGGGTCGTCTGCGGCGAGGGACTTTGGATGCTTGAAGATGTTGGAGGGGGCCTGGGGATTTGGAGATGTGCCTGTGGGTGAGATGGAGCCGAGAAGGGCGTCGACGCTGTACGTCATGCCCTTGACCTGCTCGACCTCGCCGTTGTCGATGGTTCCGAACTGTAAGATACGAGCATCAGCAGGAGAGAGGACGGCGTTTGTGTTCGGGTCCAGAGGCCGGACACCAGGCTTGAGCTGTCGATAGAAGAAGGAGGCGAGATTGGGATAGACATGGAGGTCTGGCTCAGCGACCTCGTCGAAGTTGACGCCGAAGATCCAGCCATAAAGTCTGAAGCCGGGGACGCGCAGGTAGTAGGGAATGGTGAGTTCGTTGAAGCGACCCCAGACGCGAGAGATAGCCTTGAGGGGCAGGGTGGACATGACCTGGACCTGCCAGCCACCTCCAGAAGGGTAGATTCGCGGTCGTTTGGGGGGTCGCTCGCCCTCAATATCTGCGCTAGCTTCTTGCGCTCGGCGCTCTCGTTCGCGGATGCGAATGAATTGCAGTAGGCCGAGGAAGCCAATTCCCAGGCCAACGGGTATAGGCTTCCATTCTATCTTTGTATTCCTCCACGCCTTGCCCAGGCGGGAGCTGAAGCTTTCTTCGTCATGGTCTTTCCATTGGCGGCGGGTGTTGGAGAATGTTCGTCGTTGTGCGATTCGCAGTCTAATCAAGGTGGGAGAGGGTTGGGGAGGAGGGGAGAGGAGAGGAGACCGGCGATAGAGACAGGACCTCCCTACATGGCTAGCAGCCATGATGAATGGATGAGCGTGACTTAGGTGGGAGCGTTGAGGAAGAGCAGAACGTTTGTTGAGTACTTATAATCGATACTGGGGAAATGAGGCATGGGGATCAAAGGTAAAGTCCCAAGAAGTTCAATTCGTGGTGCGCTGAACCATGACGACAGAGCATCACTAACAGTACATTAGTCCCAATGCAGCTAGCGGTCAACTCTAACGGTAGAGGTCCAATAGTAATTCTGCAGCTCTCGGGAACTAACCATTTTAGTGATATCAAGTTCGACCTTCATTGCTTATCTAATACCCCCAAATCCTCTCCACGTCGAACCATTCCCTTGGGTCTCAGTCTCGTATCCGAACACCTTTGACGACGTACATAACAAACAACGTGGCCACATTCTGTTCTGTCGTCAACCAACAACTCCCACTACCATGGCCATGCATTCCATATCATATTCATCGCCATAGTATTCGACTTGTTTCAATTCCCTTTCTCTCACCATGGCAGACAACGAAGTTACTTCCGGTCCCAGCGCCAATGCCAATGACAGTGCCAATGATCTACCTGGTCCTGGTCATGTCAATCTACGTGTGGCATATATGTTGACTGGGAACCCTCGGCCTCACCAGTCGCTCGGCCGTGTCTCTCTGGACACGACCGTCTCACAGCTGAGAGATCGAATACAGTCTGAGCTGCCCGAGCATCCGCCTCCGCAGTCCCAACGCCTCATCTACCAAGGTCGGCGACTACAAGATGAGGAGGCCACTTTGGGAGATGTGCTGAAACTCAACGGTGGCACTCCTCCTGGGCCTTTGCCATATACCATCCACATCGTAATCAATTCCGATCAGCAAACAGCTCCCACCTCCCAACCGACCGCAGTCATCCCTGCGACACAACATGCCCCTCCTCCTCCTCTTCCTACTCCTCCTCCTCGTCGCAATCCCACCGCGAATCCCGTTGCTACCGCCCATATCTCAGCTACAGGCCTCCAGGAAGCCCTGTCGCGCATCCACCAGTCTATTGAAAACAATGGTGCTGATCTACGGTCAGTCCAGCAAAGAATTGCAAGGCAACATCAAAATCTGGCTACACTGCCGACAATCCACCAGGCCCAGCATCGAGCACATGTACAAGCAGGGCAAGGGGCAACAGCAATACCAGGACCAGGACCAGGACCGGCCTTCGCCTTCCAAGCGAACCCTCCCGGCTTTCCTATGCCCCTCCATCTCCCTCAATTACCTGCCCTTCCCCCCAATTTCATCCCTGGTCATGCCAATGTACCTGCGGTTCAGGCTGCTCTAGAGCAACATCGTCAGCAGCTCCAGCAGCATTTACACCAACACGGCATTCCAGGAGGTATGCCAGGATGGCCACCGACCGCTCCTCATGTCCCTGGACAGATTCACGATACTCCTGCGGCCTTCGGTGGAGGGACCGCGGGCAATCATCTAGCACCCATCACCACGCCCTCCAATCCTCAAACTCAGCCAGTTCAAGGGCCGAACGGTGAGCGCAGGGCTATTGTGGTGGATCATGTGCGCATGCAGATTCCCGTGCAACGACCTGCTTCAGCCCCTGGTCAGGGTCCTGGAAGGCCGCAACCTCGAGCGATCGCACCCAGCCCACGTCCTACGAATCCTACAACTGCTACTAATTCAGCAGCAAGGGCACAAGCTGTACCAATGCCGGGCCCCGTTCCCCCTCTTTCGTTCCATCTTCCTATGCCTTTCTCCTACCTACAAGCCGCCCCCCCTAGTCAGCCCTCGTCCACAGTGGCATGGGTTGTCTCCTCACCAGCCGGTCCCCAAGCCCTCCTATTCGCTCCAAATCATGGCTACTTCTCCTCCTCTACCAACCTAGCAACCCAATCGACTCATCCAACTTCTCAACCCACAGACAATCAAGCCACCGCCAGTGACTCCTCTCCAACAGCACAACCTGCGACTGCCGCCGCTCGAGCTCAGAGAGATGGTAATGATAACCTGGCCCTCGTTCGACAAGGACAAAGGGCCGCCGCGGCAGGTCCTGTCAGGGTACAAGCTCAGCAGAATCCCCAGGACAATGACCTATTTGCCTTCCTCATCCAGCGCAGCTGGCTATTCTTGAGGCTCTATCTGTTCATGTTCATCTTTTCTGAACCAGGCACCTGGAAAAGATGGCTCATGATTTTGGCCGCCGCTGTGGTATGCTTACAACCCAGAAATGGTCCCCTGACTCGAGCGTTGACAGCTGCACGCCAACATTTTGACAACCTCATCGGCCCTGCCGCACCTCGTCCTCCAACCGAGCCTGTCGCTCAAAGACGTCCGGATCAGGCTGACCTAAGAGCTCCCGAGGGCGATCGTCCTGCACAAAGACCCACGCATGTTCGTGGTGCTATTCAAATGACTCCAGAAGAGGCTGCTGCACGTCTATTACTAGAGCACCAAAACCGAAACCAAAATCAAGAGGTTGGCTTTTGGCGGAACACCCTCGCTCGTATTGAGCAGAATGGCGCTCTATTCCTGGCCAGCCTGATACCAGGAGTTGGAGAGCGACATGTCAGGGCTAGAGAGGAGGCTCGGAGATTGGCTCAGCGTGTAGAGGAAGAAGGGAGACAACGGGCCGAAGAAGCTGCTGCTGCACAACAAGAAAACACGTCTGGCGCAACGGGTGGAGAGCAATCCATGGATGTTCCGAATCTTGAAGTAAAGGAAGATAGGCCAAGCGAGCCTAGCACATCAAGTGGCGTGCAGGTCAGAGACGCCACAGCTGGCGAAGGAGAGTTGCGAAGTAGGACGACAACTTGAGAAGGTTTGGTATATTTCGGACGTTGGAATGGCGGATGCTTGACCTTTGAACAATCGGAGATTTAATCTGATGCACCACCGATGTGGTGTGGTGTATTTTCCAAGAATGGGAGCAACTGTCCTAATATAGATGCCTGGATCAGCGTAGCGCAAAATACAGAACACATCCGACTCGTCTATCGTACAACATCATCACCACCACCAATTTTGTCACGAAAGCTGCCCAGCTAGACTTCCTCCTACTCCTCTGCCTACCCGCGTGCTCCGTTTGTAGACATCCTTGCCTTTCCCCTTGCCCTTCAGTGGATTCCTCCTTTCCCACTCCTCATCCGCCTTGAAAGCATCCACTGCAATGTCGAGGTTGTAATCACTCCCTTTTAAATACAAAGTCGCAACAGCATAATCCGCACATTTGGTGGCAACCATCCAGCGACGCAGCTTAGTTTTCCGTTCTTCCTCTTCCGGGTCTGGCGGCGTCGACAGTGATGGTCCATCATAGTGCGATCTAGGAATGAGGACCCATTTCCGCGCCGTGAGCAGAGAGTCAGAATAAAGGTTGTTGTGTTGCCGCAGGACCGCGATCGGTACACTGTATGCTATCGACAAGGAGGGTAGGGAGTCCTCCAGCGACACGAAGTGGACGGTGTCCTCTGTGTCCTCTGGGGGAGCAAGACTCGGTTGTTCCAGCAGCGACCGCTGGGGTTGTGACGAGTCGTGATATGAAGGGGGTGGCGAATCCCCTCTCCCGGCGTTCTCGTTCTTACTGTGCGCAGTTTTGGAATATGAGGGTGGTAATCTCAAGCCATCCTTGGGCAGCGCAGAGGGCCCCGTGGAGATCTGGCAGAACGGGCAATATGATTGGAAGCGTGGGTTCTTGTATTGGCACAATGCGCAGATGTCCCGTGAGCAACACTCCAGCCGCCGCGTAAAGACCAGTGGCTTCTCGGACTGAAGATCGTAGGGGACTTTAGTGTCGCTGAGGAGGGTGGCGCATGTACAGCAGGAATCGGCAAGGGTCATCGTGGAGGGGTGTGATGGGGTGAGTGAAATGGAAGATTCCTCGCTCACTCCTAACGCCGCATCTCTATCCTTTGTATACAATAGTATCTGTTTCTTGAGATACCTGTAGGTACATACTAAGAGGTATGTATGCCTTATGCCTGGCCTCGGCATCAAATCGATGATGTCAACCCTATCGATAAAGTCCATTGAGTCCGACAGCATGCTGCTTTATCTATAATTCCCATACTAACCTGATATGAAGAGTAAAACCTGCTATTATTTTGCCAAGGACCCTCCAGCCTCGATTGATGTTCTTGAGATTCTCCCACACTCCTGTTAACATTATCCGTACATATCATACATACATATATCCTGCCTGGGTAGTTTCTCAAATAAACAAAAGGGGCTCTTCATTTCCTCCCATCATAGTAGTCCAAGTTCGCTAATTCCGTGTTGAACAAATCGTTCGTCACCAAAGCCCCCCTATTACAGACTCATCTTCGGCATCTCTCTCCCTCACAATTAACCATAATATCTCACGCATCCTTTTCTCCTCTTTGTCACTCTTCAGCTTCTCAATCTCCAACTTCCCTAGATCCTTCTCATACTCCCTCGTTATCTTGGCCATTTTGTCCTCACTCCCCTCTACCGCCTTCGCCATCTTCCTCTCCAGCTTCTCCATCTCCTCGTCCTGTCTCTCTGGCTTCTTCTCCTTTTTCCGTCGTGCCTTGTCCATCTCTTTCTGTATCTCTTTCAAATCCTTGGCCAATTCTTCTTTCCGCTTATTTGTGTCCTTTTCGAATTTCGACTGAATCTCTTTCCAGTCTTTGTCGTATTCCTGCTGCAATTCATGGCGTCTCGCCACGGCCTTCTTTTCCTTTTTGACCTTTTCCTTCGCTTCAAGCTTGGCCTGGAACTGTTCTAATTTGGTCTTAGTCTGTGAAGTAGAAGCAGAGGCTGATATTGGTGCGCCCCCTGCCTGCAATTCGAGAGGTGCAATCCATCGACCCATGGCCTCCAGCCGGCGGCTGTCCATGCTGATGTCCATATCAGATTCATCGAGAGGTTTGAGGAGCGCGATGTTCTTGTTGAATTCGCCGTTGGAGTCGAGGATTGGCATGCCCGTCAAGCGTGCAACGGCATCGAGTTTGGCGATCTCAGCCTTCAGCCCTCGCGGTCCGAAGAGCTCCTTGTTCGCTTTTCTCAACTCCATTTCGCTCCTCCCATAGGTCACAGCGGCCGCTCCTACTTCTGCCCCAATATTGATCGCCGTTCCCACGATCTGTGTCGTTGCTAGTGGGACCAGGCCAACGATGTTCCCAGCGAGCGAGAGGACCTGCAGTGGTGGAGACTTGGCGCTAACATGATTCAGGGTGTCAATGAAGTGCAGGAATTCGGGGGCTGAGATTGAAAATCCTGCTAGTGAGGGAGGGTACGCTCGCAGGAACGGGGATTCTCGCGCTGAGGTTGCGGATGGAATGGCAATCAGTTTCTCCAGCCGTCCGTTACTGGATGAGGGCGTCGTGCTAAATGTCTGGGGTGCCGTTGTGGGTGCCTGAAGTGTGTATGGCGGTGGTGATTCCAGGTATGAGCTCACCGTCCGGGGAAATGGTGTATCAGATGTTTTTGCATTTGGATATTGGTCCTTCTCAGACTTCCCCATTGTTCTTGTACACAAATTAATACCCTCGTACAGCCAGGAGTGACTCTTATTGGAAGTGTAAGTATACCGCTCCAGTGTTGGTCAGTGTGCACTGTGAAACACGCATCTATGAACAGACCTAGGGGGGAGATTCTCCTACATTTATACATTTCAAGTGTTTGCGCAGCAACCAAAAACGATGACCAGCCAAGGTGGCATCGTGTACTCCGACATCTTTAAGTGAGGGTCTTGAAACGCATTGGCCCAATCGAGACGGCCAGTGGAGAACAACAGAAGGCAGCCAGGCTTAATATTAACAGTCGTCCCGAGTACGCGTTACGTAGGATGGAAAACTTTGGTACCTCGTCCTGCACAACGGACAGATAACGAGCTCAAACCCTCCCCCCTGGCGAAGAAGGATACGAGATACGAAGCATCGTCTACGACGGCCAAGTATTTTTCCTTGGTGCCCAGTCAAATATTCAGGCATCTACATATCTTACAACATCGAAAGATGAATTCTTGATTCCTTTTAGCGCATTGTGATCCTGCCAAATCCACTGCCATATGCGCTTGCAGCGTGATGCTGAATTGACGCCCTGGAGCTCATACAATTCAATACAAGAGACTGACAGTCACCCTGTTCTGACGATGGCTGTTTCAGCTCTCATGATTCATGGTCAGCCTTGACTTACAGACTTTTTGGCGAACTTATTTCAGTGAGGTGAAAAGCGCCCAGCCAATGGAGTATGTTCGCTCGCGGAGACAGCTCTACATTTGTAGTAATTACACAGCCATCTGCATCAGATTTTAGCCGAAGTCTGCTCGTGGAATATGCCGGATATGGTAAGGCTGGGATGGATAGACCTGCGAACTTTAATCATTTGTTGCACAGCCTCGCTATGCCTGGTCAGTTGAATATTCCACAGCACATCAATGCAATAGTATGAGCACACTCCTGGAAAGGTCTCCAATACTCAAGCTCCTGATTGAAAAAGCGAATTATCTCGAATACACAGTTAAAGGAGTCCCAGATTACTACTGCTGACTGGGCAGTGTGGCTCCGAGCAAAAGGCACACCAGTCAAGGATAAGATGGAAAGTGGAATGAGCAATTTATTTCTCATGATAGTCTCGCCTACAAGCACGATGGCATTTACCACTAAATCTCAGACATGAAATAGCTTCCTCCGCGACGTGCTGATGGGGATCTTTTTCTCAACCCGTCGTTCCGAACACTCCATAATGCCGATTAGCATTACATCAATCAGCCGTGGAGGGCGTCGCAGAGGACTCTGACCTTAACCAAAGATAGGCCCATAATCGCCAGCGGAGCGCTGGGCTTTCATCCCCTATTACTATTCTGCTGATGTTCGCAATTTACCTCTGGAGTGCTGAGGTTGATTCGCCGATATGGGCATCCTATTGACACGAGCAGAGCAGGTGTTTCCAAATCCGCCTCTCAAATCGAAGAGCAGCTGGATGGCACAGATCAAGACGAACTGATGACATCCAACAGAGCGAATAATAATGATGTCTCAACCCGACAACCATCACCCTGGTGTTTCCCGCGCCGGAAACCTTTCTCGAGCCAGCCCTGAATTGCGTTTTCATCCATTCCTCGAACATTCTGTTGCGCAATTAAAACGGACGCGTAAGTACAAGGGACTGTCGATTCGTCTTGAAGAGGGGGATATTTATTGCAGTTTGACATCAGAAGTAATGGACCCTGGGAGGCGCACTGGCCGGCAATTGTCTCCCTCTCAATGGTAGGTGTAGATTCCTTCTCTGTCTCTGGATGACTTTCCGGAAGAGAATTTGAGTTTGTGATATGGAAGAAATGCACAGATGTAGGCGTTGTAAATGCCGATGATTGTTCCGCTGGTGAAATCAGTGGGTTGAACGACCCGTCTACAACCGTAGAATCCGTTGCCGCCATGGGGGATCGAGACCTGGATGCGACAGTCGCGTCGGGTGGGCGAACTGTGTCTGGGATCCATAAGGCCGTCTTTAGTAGTGTCTCATCATCCAGTTTCTCTAGCTGCTGTTGTTCTTCAGTTGGTGCCATCAGCTCCGCAGCCACCGCTCCATCAGTGTACTCCTTAGCAGCCCGGTGCTTCCAATAACTGCAATCATTTTCTAGTTCCGCAATCCTCACTCTTGCCTGGGCAAGGAGATGTTCGCTATGGTCGACCTTCTCTTCAAGGAAGGCAATATATTGTCGTCGTCGCTCACGGTGACGTCGCTGGTTGTTCCGCACTCGGATCAGTGTATGCGGGGGTGTCTTGTTTTGCGCCACCCCGATGGATGGAGATTTATCGTCCATCAGAGGTATCTTACCTGAGAAAAAGAATTGGATAGTTTGAGCGACGGGGACTAAGGATCCTTGTTATGGGGATCATAATCAATGCTTCAAACCTCCAAAAACCAACATACGTAGGCTACGTCACCAGGACTGGTGACATATCGACCTGCATTACGCCACCCGTAGGAAACTGAATGCTATTGGTCCTCGCATCTGGGTATGTACTCAATAGCAGGCCGGACATATGTATCTCCTATGAGCACCAGAATTGCGGTCCACTCTTTAAGAAAGATAACCCTTTAAGAAATATGATTATCGAATTAAGTATTTTCAATGACCTTTAACAGATATAAGCCTAAAACATCAGCACTCCATAAGTTTAAAAGATCATTACGCCTCGTCTGCATATTCAATAAAGTTCGAGAGCACAAGACCCAGTCTGCAATGCCTTCAGATGAGTAAATGTAGCTATACTTTGACAGCATATATCTTAAATGAACCTAGATAACCTTCAGTAAATGGTGGGGACGATGGGCCTCGAGGAATATTGTGACACGTACCTGCCCACTTGTTGAAATCTAAGTTAGCGAAGTCATTGATTCTGACTTCGAGGGCACCGTCTTGCCCGGTAGCCTGACTATTACAGCAAGAAGGTAACTTTTCACAGCAGGGATCCTCAACGTCTGTACCACAGCATGGGCTTGAAGTATCATTCCCTGTACCCTTGTACACATTCAGGTCGTGGTTGGCGTCGACGATGAGAATTTCTGTCAAAGTGGCACATCATCAGAAGACTGCCCACACAAAGGGTATCGTTCCCAAGTGATATGGAAGGGACGAATACTCACTATCAAACCCTGCCATTCGAAGATACTGCTCATATTCCTTCACTTGGCTCGCACCGGCGATGCATCCTACATATAGGGCCATGTTGCATTTGAGTTCTTCTGGGAGGTCCTCTCTTGTTAGAATATCGCTGATTGCCACACGCCCGCCAGGCTTGAGGAGTCGGAACATTTCATTAAACACCAACTGCTTCTGGCCCTCCGGGACAAGATTTACGACGCAATTGCTTATGATGCAGTCGGCAGTGGCGTCTGGTAGTGCGACTTGCGTGATGCGAGACTCCACGAACGAAACGTTGTCGGACTTGGCCAATTCTTTGTTTTGCTCGGCTCGCACAAGCATATCCTGTGCGACGGTTCCAGTACCTGCCAGGCCAAAGCAAGGAGGGGATCGGAGATGTCGTACCTTGTTCATGTCCACCCCGATAGCCTTGCCTTGGCTCCCAACCTTTTTGGCCGCAAGGAAGACGTCAAACCCTGCCCCGCTGCCGAGATCGACGACAGTCTCTCCCTAATCATATGTTAGGCAATGGACCGATGCTTCCGGTATCTTGTCGCGCAGCCAGGGCGAGCACGTGTCAAGGGAAGGGGGATATGACTTGTCTTAATTTTGCAAGAGCCAATGGGTTCCCGCAGCTCAGACCAAGATTTGCATCCACAGGGATGCTAGCCAGCTCTTGCTTGCTGTACCCAAACGCCATAGCGACCTCTCGTCCATAATCGCTACTATTCTCTTTGACGGCAGCGCTGTAGGCTTCTTGAACCCTTGCATAGATCTGGCTCTCATCCATTTGGGAAGCTGAACCGAAGTTATGAAGAGCAGAGTACTTGATCGGTAATTGAGTTTATGGAAATTGGGTTTAGAAGAATGAGGATAGAGTGCAGGATGATGCAAAAATGGGAGGGAAGGCAAGATATCATTGTCCCTTCTTATACCTGTGGTTTACCCCGTTGATATGTCACCGCCAAGAAACATAATGGCCCAGGAACACGGCATGCCATGGACTAAGTGGCTGGCATATTAGAACGGATTGGTCAAGGATTCTAGTTTCATCATGCTTGCTTGTGTCGTGCTCCGGACACAAAACTGGTAGGGTGCCTTGTGTTGGTCGTCGATAAGTCACTGACAAGATCTCATGACCTACCTCTACGGACACCGCGGCCTGGGGCTCGAATACGACCATAGTAAAGCAAGTACGCCACTCAAGGGCGTCACATTCCCTGTTATCCTAGGTTGAGAGGGCACCAACAACCGGCTGTTCAGCGTCAGCCCGTCTCTCAACTAGGATGAGGCTAAACCAGACCGGGGCTCTACTGTCAACAAGACCTCCCTTCACTCTCCTACTCCAATGGTTGGTCTTCCAGGAATGATTGCACGACCCCTGCGCCTTGGGGCACCCTGATTGAACAGCATAAATTTCGATATTGAGATACGGAGAATATTGGCAAGTGGCTCCGAGCTGGCCAATGGCTCCCCATAAGCCGGGGGTATCCTGCGACAGGACTTTGAAAGGATCAATCCTGACTGCTGTTTCGGGCTGGCTACGGCCTGAAGGCATCCTTTCTGAAAATTTGCATCGTACACCCCTATCAATCTCTTCTTCTCAATCCATGTACGACGTATGCGTGGGCTAGCGAAGGAAAGTAGATCGCTCAGCTTTGCGATCGAAGATCTGATATTCCTAGGTTGGCACTCGAAGAGCATTTCCTCATATAAAGTAATATAAATGTATTTTTATTACTTCTATGGTGGTGTGAATATACGAGGTCCGAGAAAGCAAGGCTCAGCGCAGGGGTCGTTCAGATTTCAGCATTCATGGTTGCCATTGCAGACCACGCGACTTCTCAGACCTGGAACTACCATTTTGTACTGCACTCTCCCAGACTCGGAGTTGACAAGCTCCACTGGTGATCCACTGGCCGATTCTATATATCGTGTATCCTTATGTGGCAGAATAAAGATCACCTCCGTCCAAGGTGGAATGAAGGTGTTGTCTGGATGCGGTTCCAGTGCCACAACGACTTTCTCCTCGGTGGAACTATACGATACAGTGAATGACGAGATGTTCGTGTTCGCAGATAAACCATCGTCCTCGTACCAAGTCGTGGAGAAGGTTTTGCCATGCGAACTTCTCTGAGGGGGGAATATCTCAATTCCTCGGTAGTCGTCCTCCTCAAGCGTCTTGCACTTCGGGCGAAGCTCACCAGGCATTCTCGTCTGAACAGATTTCCCGACAGGAACTGCACTGCCGATTTTTGCGAGGATGGGGATACTATCTCGCCATTTGGATGCGATCGTTACCCATTGGCCTGCCGCGAAATACTCGTAGGGCGCATTTAGATTGATGTATCCATGGTCAAACGAGCCGTCGTCAGACTTGCGAGGGAGGTACAGCTTCGCCTGGTCGACACCAGGCTCATATACGCCGCCGATGAGCAATGAATCACCAAACCAATATTGCTCCTCGCCTCGCTTCAAGGTCTTTGTCCATACTTCTGGATCGGACTCGTAGCCCCATCCGATCCATCGTTGCGGAGGGCTTGCGGTCAAATGGCTTTCTAGTCCTAGAGAGTAGATGTAAGGCATAATCTCGTACCTCCTCTTGATCGCAGCGCGGATATTTGGGATGATCTCAGGGTATTGCCAAGGTTCGATGACCTCGCCTGCTTGGTTGTCCTGCGGGCTTGTTTTAAAACAATTGATCGCAAAGCGGATTTGGTGACATCCGAGTTGAACCCAGCGCAGAAGCAATTCGGGGGAAGGCTGAGGCCCCTCAAAACCTCCAATGTCATGTCCATAAAATTGCATCAAACTGATCCCTGCATTTATTGATAATGCGTTCGAAGCCTTCATGCTTTCCCAACTCGTCATATTATCTCCGCTCCATGAGCTGCATGCATACCGCAGAGTACCCACACCCGCGCTTCTGGTCAGGACAAAAGGTCGGACACCAGCCTCAGCGCGGAGGAGTCCTTCGTATGATGCCTTAGCCATCAGCTCTGTCTGCATGGCTCGACCCCAAAGGCCAACCTTCTTATCATCTATCCCCCTCCGGCTTCCTGGAACTGCTTGCAGGGACAACTCCCAGTTATCGTTCGGCAACGTGTATTCATTGTTGTCGTTCCACATGGCATCGATGCCCTGTTCCTTGAGCTTTTCGACACCTCGAGCCCACCACTCGTAGGCCGCGGCTGAAGTAAAGTCAACGTGTCCACCGATACCACTCTCGCCGCCACCTGCACTCCAAAGACGCATTTCAGCATTTTTGCTCGTCTTTGGATCCGTAAATAGGCCATCATTATCCACCAGGTGTTGATAATCCGGGTGTGACGAGAGCACAAAAGGCTTGATGTTGGTTAACAAACGAATGCCCCGGGCGTGGTATTTCTCAATCCACTCCTCGGGATTCGGAAACCTGTGTTTGTTCCACGTGAAGACATTCCTGACTCGGGGCTCCTTCTCTGCAATCGAATAACCGGAACTCATCTGATGCCCGGAGCAGGGGATGTCATGGTATTCAAGTTTATCAGCAAAGTCCATCAGCTGTTCGTGGGCTGGCGGTGCATCTCCCATGGTGTACTTGTATCCTCCCGAGAGATAACCGTACGCCCAGCGAGGAGCGAGGAGAGGGAACCCGACCAACTCTGCGTAGGTTCGAACAACTTCTTTGAGCGTGCGTCCGACAAGAAGGTACTCCTCAAGCCCACCATAATCCTGCCTGTAGACTTTGAAATGTCCCCAAAGACCATCGATTTCAGATCCGACTGCCCAGGAGCCCCTGCTGTGACTAGTCGAGAACATTCCCACACAGCCCTGAGGGGTCACTTTGATAAGTAATGGGACATGTTTGTAAAGCGGATCGGTTGCATATGCCTCGTAGCCAAAAGAGTCTGTAGCGGAGATTTGGAACCCTCGTGCTGTCAAGTCCATTGGGGCAGATTTCTCTCCCAGACCGACATGCAATGCTTTCCTATCATGCTGGACATAGTGGCTAATTCCCGACCCGTCGATCACGTAAGACCGATACTCAAGGTCGGCATGAAGCTTTTCCTCCGATTCCACGAAGCCCACAGAAACGACTGGGGCATGTTTCCACTGCACGGTGACTTCGACATCTTCAAGTTGCAGCTGGTATGTCGACTCTGACCGTGTTGAAGATAGCTTGGCAGAGTCAATGGTGGGTTTCGGCGGTACCGCTGACGGATATGGCGGGAGAGGGTGCGTTGTCGATGAGAATGTTGTTCGAAATACGTTTCGATGAATTGCCTCAAACGTGAAATCGAAAGCGGTGCCAGATTCTTCAGATCTCAGCTGGATCTGGGCTGGATTCTGAGCCTTCGAGGGGACTTCCTCGTAGCTCTTAAGCACTGTCTCTAGCTGTGGCATTTTGGGCTTCGTGATATTCGAGAGTAGGGAAATTTTAACAGCAATGATTTATTTCCCTACTTCTTATTATTAAGAAGCACATTTCAGGACGGAAATTTGCATCCTTTTGATCATACGGTTGCTTCGGCTTCCACCGGTGATCTCCTTGATTCACGAGCATGGTACCTCAGAACTGTGCAGCAATCTAAACACCGGTACTTGAGCCGTAACATCTCGATTCTCGAGACGGGAGCACCCCAGCGCGTCTAGAATTGGCCCCTTGCAGCATGAGAGGTCTGCATGCTCCGATCGGCAATTGATTGTTAAAGTCTGCATCCGCACGCCACTGACGCGTTCCGTCAATCTCATCGGATTTCGGCTGCTAAGTGCGATGAAAGAGCAAAGATTTCACCAATCACTCACACAAACCACTCCCAGGGGGGGGGGATAGACCCGGAGATAGAACCGAAACCCGAACATCCCTGTCCGCCCGCAACGACGCCCCGCATAATCCTCCCCCGGATGGGACGTTGGCTTCTTTTCACATCCTGGAGCACCCATGGAGAATCGGAAATGAAGATGTTGTGGTCTGAGGCTAGGGAGGGTAGCGATACCCGTCTCGACAGCCAGGGCCTCTATGGCATACATCTAGCGAAAACATATATCACCATCCAGATTTCACCGTCGCACTCGCTGAGCATCGACTGCTTCTCACCCAGCTTTCCTTTAGCTGCAAATTTCTGGTGCCTTGCAAAACCTCTGACCAACCGACGATATATACGATAGTCAGGAAATGGCCGACGCAACATACAAGGATCCCATTGACCATGTCGAGTCCAAGGTTGACCATGCGGAAAACAATGCAAGGAACGACAAGGCCAACCAACTCTTGAGCCAGACTGGAAGAACAATCGCGCTTACCCCGGAGAACAATGCTCGAGTCTTGAGAAAGATCGATCTGTACATTCTTCCCGTGGTGCTAGGAACCTACTTCCTGCAAGCTTTAGACAAGGCTACTTTGGCTTACGCCTCGGTGTTTGGTCTTGTCGAGGATACTGGCCTGGTTGGACATCAATACTCATGGCTAGGAGCCGTGGTCTATCTAGCGCAACTTATCTCCCAGCCTCTGATCGCATACCTCCTTGTCAAAATGCCCCTGGGCAAATTCCTTGCCGTCATTGTTCTGGCATGGGGAGTAGTCTTGTCCATTATGCCTGCGGCTCACGACTTTCCAGGTGTGTGCTGTTCTTTTCCCTTGACATGCCTTAGGTTGCGAAGAACCAAAACCATATACTAACAGTCAATGTAGGGCTCTTGGTCAGCCGTTTCTTCTTGGGTTTGTTCGAAGCCGGGGTTGCGCCAGCTTTTATCAGTCTCACCCAAATGTGGTGGCGCCGACGAGAGCAGCCGCTCCGCCTTGGAGCATGGTATGCCATGAACGGTAAGCTTCATAGCAACTGACCCGAAGAATGCGTGCTCATTATTTGTCAGGAATCACCAACATGTTGGGGTCTCTCTTGACCTACGGCCTTGGTCACATTGACTCTCCACATCTCAAATCCTATCAAATCATTTTCCTGTTCTTCGGACTAATCACCGTGGCCTACTCTGCCCTCGTGTGGTTCTTCCTTCCCGACTCGCCTATGACAGCTCGTTTCCTGCATGGAGATGATAAACTGGTGGCCATCGAACGTCTCCGAGCTAATAACCAAGGCATTGAGAACGATGAGTGGAAATGGGAACATGTCAAAGAGGCGGCTCTCGATCTCAAGACCTGGCTTTGGGCTGCGATGATGTTCGTCATTTCTGTCCCTAGCGGTGGCATCTCGACGTTCGGGCCTTTAATTGTCAAGAATTTCGGCTTCAACCGCTTCCAAACCATTCTCCTCAATATCCCCTTTGGTGCTGTTCAACTTGTCGCAACACTGTTGGGCGCCTATGTGGCTACTTTGCTGAAGTGGAAGTCTCCGGTCCTTGCATTCCTCAGTCTTCCTCCCATTGCTGGCTGTGTCATGTTGCTATACTTGCCACGAGATGTCTCAGCAAGGGGCCCACTTCTTGCCGCATACTACCTGGTGAGTGGCCCGGCGATATAAACGGCTGGAGTTCTTACTGATTCGATTGACTAGATTTCCGTGTATCCTGGCATCACGCCCCTGATCTATTCCTGGTCTGCTGCGAACACAGCGGGTGAGACCAAGAAAAAGGTAAGTTGCAGTCAAGTTCGCATATAGGAGTCAACAATCTAATCTTCCTGCACAGGTAACCACTGGAGCTCTGTTCATCACCCAGTGTGCTGGAAACGTAAGACAACAATGTTCTCATTCATGAAGACAAAAGCTAATGATATTCCCAGGTTCTTGGCCCAAATCTATACACGACGGGAGAAGCTCCATTATACCATCGAGGATTGATGTCCAAGTAAGTCATCCCCAAATTGCAGCAATTTCGATTCGTGACTGACTTTCTCAACCTAGTTTGGCCTTGTTTGTGGTTCTCATTGGCCTCTATGCTCTCCAAGTCGTATATCTCATGGTTCTCAACAAGAAGCATGGTTCGACCAGAGAACGGATGGGAAAGCGGGCAGTGATAGTTGACCACTCCATGAAGCGAATCAAAGCAGCATCGGCGACACATGTGGATGAAAGTGCTGATTTGGACGATTCAGTTGGACAGAAGGCGTTTGATGACAAGACGGATTGGGAGAACGAAGACTTCATTTACGTGTACTAACTAGTTAGTTAATAAGCTGGAAGGGATTGGTTAATTAGCCAGGAGGCCCCTTTCTTAATAAAACGGTTCTCCTTCCTCTTCCATTGCTTGGAGCTATAATGCATTAACTCTACATCATGCCCATAGAAGGGAACAGTATTCATGGAAGTACCCAGGGCAATGTCCCAGTCCACGTACTCTGTCAATTCCATGGAGTCTTCCTTGACAATGGGGGTTTTCTTTTTCACCACCCTGCCTGTAAGTTTCAGCCCCGAAGCCCCAGGTCGGTAACGACAATTTTGGGGTAACCTCCGCGACTTGACACCCCCCGAGACGAACAGTTTCGGGGTGTTGGGGCCGAGGGCGGGGATCCTCCTAGAGTAAGATGGGGGAACAGGAGCTACCTGGAAAAGATTTACGAAGGGGAGGTTTAAGGACCAGGAACATGTCCTCCTCCGTGGCCTCGGTTCGGTATCGAACACACCACTGACTTCGTTGGCGTACTCTTCATAAATTATTCTTCCACCAATCTTTGCCCCACCTCAGTACGAGTCCTCGCTGATGAGCGGGAATCCATGTGCTGTCAAACATCGGCACAGGGATGGAAGACGTCGATCCTCACCAACATGCGACTGGCAAAATAAGAAGAATACCGGTAAGACGTTTCCGTTGAGCCAGACCAGACTTCGTCACCCAAGGGGCCCGGGAAGAACTGGCCTCAACTTGCTAGCTGTTCCAGAAGGGGGATTGACATTCGTTCTCACAGAAAGCCTGCGGCTCTTGCCGTTCATCCAAGGTAAAGTGTGATGGACAGCGGCCTTGCACGCGGTAAGTTGAATGCTTTGATGTCGGCGTCATTGGCGGGTTGCTTCCAAGTTTCCTGTTGAGAACTTGTAATTTGGGTGATCAGATTTCCTGCCCACACTTTGGGTTCTGCGTGGAGTCAAACGATGAACTTCAGCCGCAATGGCTTGTCCCTCTGTCGACTGAGTTTGGCCCAAACAGTATTTCACGGGACTCTAGTCTAGGGATCAAGTCATCACAATCATGAGGTCAACCGCTGACATCCCTCTAGCTGTCGCAATCACAATAAACCCTGTGTTTTCTTGGAACGCCCCTTGGATCCCAGTGAGCAGAAGATCAATGCGATTGAAAGGCAGTTGGAGCACTTGAAGGAGCGATTGGACTCCCATGGCGATGGAAATTCCCATCGCATGGAACCCGAATCGAGAACGCCCGACGCTCAAAGACAATTCAGCCTCACGGAGCAGCCGTGCCCTCGTCTATCACAGTCACAGCCTTTCGGCTCTCCCGAGTCTGCACCCTCCTTTCGATCCGGTTATGAACTGACGACGAACACTTCGAGGTCACAGTTCGAGGTTGAGACGGGGCCGGTGCCGAATTTTGTCGCGACGGGAGTCATAAGCCTCGACCAAGCCCGATTATTCTTCAGTGCCTTTTTCCAGGGCTGCGATCGATATGTGCCCATATTTGATCCTCCCCACGACTCGTTTGAGTCGATCAGCAATCGGAGCTCCCTGCTCTTCAACGCCATTGTCACCGTGGGCTGTGGTGTGATGAGCGATGCCGACTCTCACCTGTGCAACTTGCTCCAATTCCGCCTGAAGAAGTTGCTGAATCTTGTCATTGTCACCCCGGAGTATGCTTCATTGGAAACGGTGCAGGCCCTCCTGGTCACTGCTTGCTATGTATCCGAGCGCTCTCTCCTACTAGCGTTTGCCACTAGGATGGGACTGGATTTGAATCTACAGAACGCATACACTGAGCTCATGTCAGAGCTTGTAACGAGGGAGACCCAACTCCAGGATGGAGCAGTTTTTGCCTACAAGGAAAGCGAGGCAGAACTTATGAGGAAGGCGAGGGCATGGTTTGAACTACTTATACTCGAACAGATTCTGCACGTTGACGCTGGTAATCTCCGTGGATTTCGCTTCAAGGGCGATGCGCGCCGATGCAGGGTCTTGCTTGACAAGCCTTTCTCAACTATTCTAGATCTCCGACTTTTATCTCAAGTGGAACTCAATTCCTTGCGTGCTCGCGTCCACGACTCGATCTCGAATGGGAAGTTGTTGGCTGACGACGAGATAGTGGACATAGTACGTGATGCCCAAGTGGACATCGGGATATGGTACCAGGATTGGCGTCAAATCATGACCAGATCTCAAACAGCCGAGACTCCCGTGCTTCTCTTCAACCTAGAGATTCAGAAATTATGGTCAGTTGCGATGGTCCTGTGCAATTCGGTCCGCGCGATGGGCAATGATAACATCGCGTCCATGTCACCGGCGCAGCAAGAAGTCCTTCTCATGGCCAAGGATGCCTTGAAGAAGCATTTGCGTATAATTCTGGACCAGCCCCAGTACTATCTCTCGAATTTTCGATTTGCCATGGATTTCGTGTGGGCGAAGTGTGCCTTCTGCTTCCTCCTGCTGCTTAAGCTGACTCGGCTTCTGCCCGAAGACGACGATGCGGCGAGGAGGAAGCTCTTGCAAGATGGCCATGTGCTCTTGAGCGAGCTGAACAAGGCTGGTGGCGGATCAACGAGTGGCGGTAGAACGCACACGAGCAAGATGTATCTGCAGGTTCTCCATCTCAGCATTCAGAAATACGGACGTGCGCTCCAAAACGACCAGAGCCAAGGCGAAAATGGAGTTGAGATTTTCCCAGGACCACTCTCACCTGTCAATTTCTTCTGGACATCAGGCAATAATCTCGGCCAAAGGGAGCTCGAATCATTTGTCCCGGAACAGTTTGTCTTTGAATGGGACTTCCCACTCCTGACTCTTTTTTCTTCTCCTGACGTCAACGGCGACATTTTTGGTGACCTTTTCACAGGTCCGTTCGTCGGCAGTGACCCCTTGTTCTCTGGTATGATCGGCTAAGCATCGAAAGCATCGAACGCAGCAGCTGCGGTACTCCTCAGCAGCTCAAGAGGCTTTTCAATGAACTTGTGCCATTTGGGTTCCAGCCGGGCTACGATTTCTTGAATCATCCTTGTCGCTCGGCCTTTGAAATACCACTGATCTTCAATATTCTTGAGCAATACCGAATAGTGTGCAAGCAGAATCAGAGCGCCAGGATGAGAAGCAGCAAGCATGAGCATAAATCGGTCGCGCAATCTGATCGGCCATATTCGTATGACATCCCATGCTGTCCAAGGCTGGCCGATGGTTTTCGAGCATGAGATTGCAAGCGCCATATACGAGGCGGCTTCTCGATACTCTACGCACTCATCTTCTGACCAGGCATCCTCCGACCATGGGGGAGGGATCACCTCCAGTAAATCATCTAGATTCTTCGATATGAGGACGTCGATAGACTTTGGAAGATCAAATTGCTTTTCCCAAGCAGCTGCTAATGCCCCGACTGGGCCGATCTCCAGGATCTCCCATACGGAACAAAGCATTGCACAACCATGCCGAAGGAAATGCAGCCACAAGGGTGTGACATCACCCCTTTGCTCTACAACCAACAGCAGATTCTCGTCCTGATGTTCTGTGGCGAAGCAATATAAGATGAGTAGGTGTGTGAAGGCGAGAATGGCATGGCAATTTGACTTGTTCGCATCGGCCACTGCAGCACGGAAGGGTGGCATCGCGACATCCTGGAATTTGCTTGCTGCCAACAAGTAGTTTGTTTGGTCAGCAGTGGTGCCTCCCTTGTCGCTTCGAGCAAGGTGAAGCGCCGTCAAGGCTAGTAGGGCGTTCATCAAAAAGTCGTGATGGTATGCCATGTGAATGAGAGCATCCCCCCACATATATTCTGATTCGACCTCCGTCGCTATTGTCTTGCTGGTGATATTCCCGTAGTGTTGAATGAGCGATTGTTCAAATGGCGGTAGAACTACGCCTGCCGTGCAGCCAGTGTGACAGCCAAGTATTGTATCAGAAACTGGGAGAGTAACCTCTCGTAGTTGCATATCCGGATCAAGGCACGTCACCCGCAAATCTCTGCGGACTAGCGTGGGACATTGATATCCATTCTCAGGCGGATGTTTTTGGTCAGTCAATGGCTTTGTGAAATACCGTAGGAGATTACCTCTAAAAAAGGTTTGGAGAGGAGCATGTTTCCAGTCTGCTTCAGGCACTCCAGGACGCCCATGGGCAGAACGCCAATGATTATGCATTCGTTTCTCGGCCACGCAGAGATAGGAACAGGTTGGGGATGTACATCGCAGGCCATCCAGGATTGGCAAGGCCGGAATTGGGAATTCGGCGGCCTCTGGAAAGATAACATCCTCAGGGTCCCTGATGTCGAATCTTGAAGCGAATTCCAAGAAGGGCCGGCGCCCTCCCCTTTGAATGCCATGGATTTCCTTTAGGTGCCGGGGAATGGCGCTGGGCGCGACCGCAAAACGACAGCTCGTGCACACGATAACGTGGTATTGGGGTAGAGGATGGAAGAGCTGGGCTGGAGTCAGCCGGAGCCCTTCTCCACGACGGGCTTTCATGATGTGCCTGAGTTGAATCCTGCAACCAACGTCGATGCCAGTGAGTGAAAGCGAGAAGGATGAGGAGATTCGGCAACTCGGATTAGTTGACTTACATGATCAAGCGACCCTAGTCCAGCGTGCTTTGTTTGGACCATGCCAAGTCAAAATCACCAGTGCCGTTCTCCAATCATAGTAGGCAGCCTTGTCACCTACTCGCAATCGACGGTGCCGTTCTCCAATCAGCTATGCAGCCTTGTTCCCGCTAAAAAGCGACGGTGCCGTTCTCCAATGATCAGGTGCTATTCAAGATAGGCGAAAGCGCTCCGCCTCCCGCTACGTTTTCGTCAATTAATACTTTTTCTCCATCGCATTGGATTTTGCCGCATCCCGCTCATTCCATCACAAACATGGTTTCAATTTCGGACAGTCCCGTAATGTGCATTATCGCCGGGGAGCCAGTGCTGAGAATGTGCTTGTAATGCCTGGTAGAACAGCTCAGTTCATGGTTGCCTGGCAGTCAGTCAATCACGGATTTAAAGCTGCAACGATGAAGGGCTCCGTCGGAATCCCGGTCTAACTTGTGACATGATATGGTATAAAACTGGTCAGGTCACCCTTTGACTGCGTGCTCCACCATCCACAAGTTACAACCACCACCTCCAGCAACATGTCGACGTACACGCACACCATTCTCATCACCGGCGGGACCTCTGGTCTC
>Ga0105239_10000914_pt1 | contig 41919 bp, 33 predicted proteins | sample KBSC44metaG_FD_92761 | JGI IMG/M metagenome (GOLD analysis project Ga0105239, IMG submission 92761) | Corn rhizosphere microbial communities from Kellogg Biological Station, Michigan, USA - KBS C4-4 metaG | ecosystem: Host-associated > Plants > Roots > Rhizosphere > Soil | place: Michigan, USA...
GTCACCGACCTGAATTCGCCGTCGCTGAATGTGCTCGAGACCTACACCGTCGACGTCGTGCGCGGCGACCGGCGGGGCGGCAAGCGCAGCGCGATCACGAATGCCAACGGCGGCTCCGCGGTCTTCGAGAAGCCGGTCGACAACATCGGCACCAAGACCCTGCCGGACTACGCAGGCTATGCCGCCAAGCACATCTACACCGTCAACATCCCCGGCTGCGCGAAGCCGGGCAAGGTCTTCGTCGGCCAGCGCAAGGATCCCTTCGCGGTCAACCTCGGCGTGATCTTCGACCTGGTGAACGCGCCGGTCTCGGTGATCACCGATCCGACGCTGATCGGCGCCGCACCGAGCATCATCGACGACAAGAACGTCACCGAGCTCGCGCTCGAAGTGCCCAAGTCCTGCCTGACCGCGGGCAAGGAGACGGTGATCGGCGGCTGGACCACGGCGAGCCTGCGCCAGGGCAGCCTGATCAATCCGAAGCCCAAGATCGGCCACCAGACCACGGCCGTTGTTGGCGGCGCCTGGACGCAGGTCTCGCGCCTCGGCATGCCGCTGGTCAACGAGGTCGTGATCGGCCTGCCGTACAAGGATCGGTTCAACGGCTCGAAGCCGAAGGACGATGCGCAATTCGCCGTCTTCGTGACGAACCCGACCCTGCCGGCCCTGCTCGCAACGGTGCTGAACCTGCCCGGCACCGCGCCGACCAACCTGCCGCGCACCGACCTGGTCACCACCTTCCTGACCGGCATCAAGGGCGTGAACCAGCCGGCGAACGTGGAGCCCTCCGAGATGCTGCGCCTGAACACCGCGATCCCGGCGGTGCCGCTGGCGATGCAGAACCGGCTCGGCATCGTCGGCAACGTGCTCGCCGGCGGCAACGACAACGCCGGCTTCCCGAACGGCCGCCGCCCGCATGACGACATCGTCGACATCTCGCTGGTCGCGATGATGGGCGGCCTGTGCATGGCGAACGGCGACACCGACAAGTTCGGCTTCGGCACGAGCTGCAAGCCCTCGGCGGTGCCGCTCGGCGCGACGGCATTCAAGCTGCATGACGCGGTCGACCAGGCCAAGGTGCCGCTGCTGCCGGGGTTCCCGTACCTCTTCACGCCCCTGCCGGGCGCCCAGTGAGCGAGGCCATGATGAACAAGAAGACCCTGATGAGCCTGGCCGCGAGCCTGCTGGTGCTGGCCGCCTGCGGCGGAGGCGGTGGCGGTGATGACGGCAGCCCGGCGACAAGCAATCCGCCGCCCGTGACGCAGACGCCGGATCCGGTGGCCGATACACCGCCGGACAGCGCCAGCCAGACCGCCGAAGGCCTGACCGCCTACCTCGAAACGCTGGCCGGCGCGTCGAGCGACACGGCCGAGGCGCTGGATCTGAGCAAGTTCCTGCCGCCGAAGTCCGAGACCGCGGAGCCGACGCCGGTCAGCTGATCCGGCAACCCACCCGCTTCTTGCCGCAAGCCAGGGGCGGGTGTCTTTTCATGCGGAGGCCTTGATGCAACTTCCTTTGCGCCACCTGCTGTTTGCCGCAATGCTGTTGGCTGCGTTGCTGTGCGCTGCCTTTGCGCCGGCGCAGGCGACGCCGATCACGCCGACAAGCGATGAGCAGGTCATCGAAGTCATCCCCGGCGGCGCCGGCCGCGCCGAAGAGCGGCGCCTGAAGCGCGCGCTGTCCCGGCAGCCGCAGGACGCGAAGCTGGCGGTGCAGCTCGCGCGCCGCTACATGGCCGAGGCCCGTGCGAGTGGCGATCCTCGTCCCGCCGGCCAGGCGCTGGCGGCGCTGAAGCCCTGGCCCGATCCCGCTACTGCGCCGATCGACGTGCTGCTGATGCAGGCTACGGTGCAGCAGTATCTGCACGATTTCGACGGCGCCGCGGCGCTGCTGCAGCAACTGCTGGCGCGCGATCCGGCGCAGCCCCAGGCCTGGCTCACGCTCGCGACGATTCGCCGGGTGCAAGGCCTCTACGCCGAGTCCGACGGCGGCTGCAACCGGCTCGCCGCGCTGCGGGTCGATCTGTACGCCGCGGCCTGCCGCGCCGAGAACGACGCGCTGCGCGGCCGCTACGAGCCGGCGCGCAAGGATCTGCAGGTGCTGCTGGCCAATCCTTCGCTGGACGGCGATTCGCGCAACTGGCTGCTGACGACCTTGGCCGAGCTCGAAGAGCTGGCCGGCCGGCCCGAGGCGGCCGATGCCGCCTATCGGTCCGCGCTCGCGGCTTCCGACGACGCCTACACCCGCACCGCCTATGCCGACTTGCTGATCACGCTTCACCGCGAGGCAGATGCCCTGGCCCTGCTGCGCGACCAGCCGCGCACCGATGCCGTGCTGCTGCGCGTGGCGATCGCCGGCACGCGCGCGAAGAGCCCGGGCGCGGCGCGCGATGCGGCCGAGATGCGCGAACGCATCGCCCAGGCCAACCTGCGGCCGGAGGCGCGCGGCGTGCATGCGCGCGAACAATCGATGTTCGCGCTGCAGGTCGAGGCGCAGCCGGCGCACGCGCTCGATCTGGCGCGGCTCAATCTGCGCAGCCAGCGCGAGCCGATCGATCTGCGGATCTTCGCCCAGGCCGCCCGCGCTGCGGGCCAGCCCGCGGCGCTGCAGGAGCTCGACAAACTGCGGCAGGACATCGGCCTGCAGGACAGCCGGCTGGCGGAGGCCACGCGATGAAATACCTGTTCAGCCTGTTGATGCTGGCGCTGTTCGCCGGCCCTGCCGCGGCGCACAAGGCGAGCGATGCCTACCTGCAGCTGCAGCAGCAGCCCGACGGCATCACGTTGCGCTGGGACATCGCGCTGCGCGACCTGGACGCCGCGATCGATCTCGACACCAACGGCGACGGGCAATTGACCTGGGGCGAGATCAAGGCCGCCTGGCCGCGCATCGAGGCCTATGCGTTGCCGCGGCTGCAGATCGCGGGCTGCGAGATGCGCCCGGCCGGCCAGGGGCTGGAGCAGCGCAGCGACGGCGCCTACGCGGTGCTGCGCTTCGCATCGCCATGCCAGCTAGGCGCTCATCCCGCGATCAGCTATGCGCTGATGCGCGACGTCGACCCGACGCACCGCGGCCTGCTGAACATCCAGCGCAGCGGGCAGGGCGCCCAGCTGATGGTGCTCGACCCCTCGCGCGACGAACCCCAAGGCGCCGGTGCCGCACAGCCCGCCAGCGCGACGCCATCCTTCCTGCACGAAGGCGTGCTGCACATCCTGACCGGCTACGACCACGTGCTCTTCCTGCTGTGCCTGCTGCTGACCGCGGTGATGCGGCGCACGCCGCAAGGCTGGCAGCCGCTGGATCGCCTGCCGCAGGCGCTGCTGCCGATCTTCGGCATCGTCACCAGCTTCACGATCGCGCACTCGATCACCTTGGGCCTGGCCGCGACCGGCCAGGTCACGCTGCCCTCCTGGTTCATCGAGCCGGCGATCGCGGTGACGATCATCGTCGCGGCGATCGACAACCTGCATCCGCTGTTTCGCGGCCGGCGCGGCGTGGTGACCTTCTTCTTCGGGCTGATCCACGGCTTCGGCTTCGCCGGGGCGCTGGCCGAGCTGAACCTGCCGACGGGTGCCTTCGCCTGGGCACTGTTGCAGTTCAATCTCGGGCTCGAACTCGGGCAGCTGGCTATCGTGCTGGTCGCGGTCGGCCTGCTCTACACGCTGCGGCGCAGGACCGTCTACCCGCGCTGGGTGATCGGCGGCGGCTCGACGGTCGCCATCGTGCTCGGCGCGATGTGGTTGCTGGAGCGCACCACCGGCCTGGCACTTTTGCCGGTCTGACCTACAATTGCCGACTCAACCTGAAAGGACGGGAAAGGCATGATGGTTATGACACCGCGAACTACGAGCTTCGTCACCGGAGTTTTTCGCTGACCCCGGTCAGCGGCCGCGTTCGCCATCCCTTCTCGTCCCCAGGAAAAGCGCGGTCAACCACCGCGCTTTTTCTTTTCCGGAGTTCCCGCTCATGATTTCGATCCAGCTGCCCGACGGTTCCAAACGCCAGTTCGACCGCCCCGTGACGGTCTCGGAGGTCGCCGCCTCGATCGGCCCCGGCCTGCTGAAGAACACGGTGGCCGGCAAGGTCGACGGCCGATTGGTCGACGCCAGCGATCGCATCGACCACGACGCGAAGCTGCAGATCATCACGCCGAAGGACGAGGAGGGCCTGGAGATCATCCGCCACTCCTGCGCCCACCTGGTCGGCCACGCGGTGAAGCAGCTTTACCCGACGGCGATGATGGTGATCGGCCCGGTGATCGACGAGGGCTTCTACTACGACATCGCCTACGAGCGTCCGTTCACGCCCGAGGATCTGGCCGCGATCGAAAAGCGCATGCGCGAGCTGATCGCGAACGACTACGACGTGATCAAGGTGATGACGCCGCGTGCCGAGGTGATCGAAGTGTTCAAGTCGCGCGGCGAGGAATACAAGCTGCGCCTCGTCGACGACATGCCCGACGAGCAGGCGATGGGCCTCTACTACCACGAGGAATACGTCGACATGTGCCGCGGGCCGCACGTCCCGAACACGCGTTTCCTGAAGTCGTTCAAGCTGACGCGCGTCTCCGGCGCCTACTGGCGCGGCGACGCGAAGAACGAGCAGTTGCAGCGCGTCTACGGCACGGCCTGGGCCGACAAGAAGCAGCTCGACGACTACATCAAGCGCATCGAGGAAGCCGAGAAGCGCGACCACCGCAAGCTCGGCCGCGAGCTCGACCTGTTCCACCTCGACGAACACGCGCCGGGGCTCGTCTTCTGGCATCCGAAGGGCTGGACGATCTGGCAGCAGATCGAGCAGTACATGCGCGCCGTCTACCGTGACAACGGCTACCTGGAGGTCAAGGGCCCGCAACTGCTCGACAAGGGCCTGTGGGAGAAGACGGGCCACTGGGACAAGTACCGCGACAACATGTTCACGACGGAGTCGGAGAAGCGCGATTACGCGTTGAAGCCGATGAACTGTCCGGGCCACATCCTGATCTTCAAGCAGGGCATCAAGAGCTACCGCGACCTGCCGCTGCGCTACGGCGAATTCGGCCAGTGCCACCGCAACGAGCCGACGGGCGGCCTGCACGGCATCATGCGGGTGCGCGGCTTCACGCAGGACGATGGCCACATCTTCTGCACGGAGGACATGATCCTCGACGAATGCGTGGCCTACACGAGCCTGCTGCAAAGGGTCTACGCCGACTTCGGCTTCACGGACGTGATCTACAAGGTCGCAACGCGGCCGGACGCGCGCATCGGCTCCGACGAAAGCTGGGACAAGGCCGAGCAGGCGCTGATGGAAAGCCTGCGTCGCTCCGGCGTCGAGTTCAAGATCGCGCCGGGCGATGGCGCCTTCTACGGACCGAAGATCGAATACACGCTGAAGGACGCGCTTGGCCGCCAATGGCAGTGCGGCACGATGCAGGTCGATTTTTCGATGGCCGAGCGGCTGGATGCCGAATACGTCGCCGAATCCGGCGAACGCAAGACGCCGGTGATGCTGCACCGCGCGATCGTCGGCAGTTTCGAGCGATTCATCGGCGTGCTGATCGAGCACCACGCCGGTGCAATGCCGGCCTGGCTGGCGCCGATCCACGTGATTGTCTGCGGCATCACGGATGGACAGGCCGATTACGTCCAGCAGGTAGCGAAATCGCTGCAGAAACAAGGAGTTAGGGTATTGACAGATTTGCGCAACGAGAAAATCACGTATAAAATACGCGAGCATTCTTTGCAAAAGGTTCCGTACATCCTCGTCGTCGGTGACAAGGAAAAGGCAAGCGGGGCCGTTGCGGTGCGCGCACGAGGCAACCAAGATCTCGGCGTGATGCCTCTAGAACTCTTCTCCCAGAAGCTGGCTAGCGACATCGCCTCGAAGGCCTGACGGCTCATCGGCGCGCGAAGATCATTGCGGGGCCCGGTTTGCCTTGGGCTCCTTTGAAGGGCACACACCATCGCTACTTTTGCTGACCGCCGTACTCCCAACGCAGAGCGCAAACACCGCCTCAACCGGGAGATCATGGCGCCGCAAGTCCGTCTGAACGGGCCTGAGAACGAGCCGCTGGGCATCGTCGACATCAACGAGGCCTTGCGCATGGCGGGCGAGCTGGATGTCGATCTGGTCGAGATCGTCGCGCAGGCGGACCCGCCGGTCTGCCGCCTGATGGATTACGGCAAGTTCAAGTACCAGGAACAGAAGAAGGCGGCCGAGGCGAAGAGCAAGCAGAAGGTCATCGAAATCAAGGAAGTCAAGTTCCGCCCGGGCACGGACGAAGGCGACTACGCGATCAAGATGCGCAACCTGCGGCGATTCATCGCGGAGGACGGCGACAAGGGCAAGGTCACCTTGCGCTATCGCGGCCGCGAGATCACGCACCAGGACATCGGCATGCGGCTCTTGGAGCGCATCCGCGACGAGCTGTCCGACGTGGCGGTGGTGGAGAACATGCCGAAGCTGGAAGGGCGCCAGATGATCATGGTGCTGGGCCCGAAGAAGAAGTAAGTCATCGGTGATTCAGGTTCGAGGTTTCAGCGCGATGGTCTGGTCACCGTCGCGCTGCAAGAAGCGGCTGCAGGCCAACAAGGCTCCGGGTTTTTCGGGGACGCCTGCAGCAGCACACTAAAAGGAGCAGCAATGCCCAAGATGAAGACCAAGAAGAGCGCGGCCAAGCGGTTTCGCGTTCGCCCGGGTGGCACCGTGAAGCGGGGCCAGGCGTTCAAGCGCCACATCCTGACCAAGAAGACCACGAAGAACAAGCGCCACCTCCGCGGCGCCGTCAACGTGCACGAGACCAACATGGGCCACATGGCCCAGATGCTGCCCTTTGCCGGGCTGTAAGTCTCCTTCCGAATTCAGATCAAACGCTTGAAGGAATAGAACCATGCCTCGCGTCAAACGTGGTGTAACAGCCCGCGCCCGCCACAAGAAGGTCCTCGCCCTCGCCAAGGGCTACCGCGGCCGCCGCAAGAACGTCTTCCGCATCGCCAAGCAGGCGGTGATGAAGGCGGGTCAATACGCTTATCGCGACCGTCGCACACGCAAGCGCGTGTTCCGTCAGTTGTGGATCGCGCGTATCAATGCAGCCGCACGTGGCCTCGGCATCACCTACAGCAAGTTCATGGCCGGCTTGAAGAAGGCACAGATCGACATCGATCGCAAGGTGCTCTCGGACATGGCTATCCACGACCCGGCCGCTTTCAGCAGCATCGTGGACAAGGTGAAGGCCCAGTTGACTTGAACGTGGCGCGTACCGGGTTCGTCATGAATCCGGTACGGCCACTGACTCCGGCTTGCCGGAGTTTCAGTTCTCCAAGGCCGACAGTGTTCGGCCTTTTTTGATTCCGCATCCGAATTCAAATGTCTGAACTCGATCAATTGGTGCAAGCGGCAAGCGAGGATTTTGCTCGGGCGCGCATGCCTGCCGATCTGGAAAACGCCAAGGCGCGTTATCTCGGCAAATCCGGCAAGGTGACCGAGTTGCTGAAAGCGCTCGGCAAACTCTCGCCTGAAGAAAAGAAGGCGCGCGGCGCGGAGATCAACCTCGCGAAGCAGCAGGTCGAAGCCGCGCTGAACGATCGCCGCCAGGCGCTCGCCGATGCCGAACTCGATGCGCAGCTGAAGGCCGAAGCGCTCGACGTCAGCCTGCCCGGCCGCCAGCGCGGCACCGGCGGCCTGCATCCGATCACGCGCACGATGGAGCGCATCGAAGCGATCTTCGGCTCGATGGGCTTCGACGTGGCCGACGGCCCGGAGATCGAGACCGACTGGTACAGCTTCACCGCCTTGAACAACCCGGAGAACCATCCGGCGCGTTCGATGCAGGACACCTTCTACGTCGACCTGAAGGATGACGAAGGCCGCTGGCTGAACCTGCGCCCGCACACCTCGCCGATGCAGATCCGCTACGCGCAGGCGCATCAGCGCAAGTACGCGCAGATGGCCAGCCTCCAGGCCGACGCTGCGCGTCGTCCGCCCCCCGAGGGGGTTGAGTCGGCGCGGGGCGGCCCTTCGCCGACTCACGATCGCATGCCCGACATCCGCGTGATCGCGCCGGGCCGCACTTACCGCGTCGACAGCGACGCGACCCATTCGCCGATGTTCCATCAGGTCGAAGGCCTGTGGGTCGGCGAGAACATCAGCTTCAAGGATCTGAAGGCCGTCTACGTGAACTTCATGCAGGAGTTCTTCGAGACCACCGACATGCAGATCCGCTTCCGGCCGAGCTATTTCCCGTTCACGGAGCCGAGCGCCGAGATCGACATGATGTTCGGCAGCGGGCCGCTGAAGGGCCGCTGGCTCGAAGTCTCGGGCTCCGGCCAGGTGCATCCGCAAGTCATCCGCAACATGGGGCTGGATCCGGAGCGCTACATCGGCTTTGCCTTCGGTTCGGGCATCGACCGGCTCGCGATGCTGAGATACGGCGTCAGCGACCTGCGGCTCTTCTTCGACGGCGACCTGCGTTTTCTTTCGCAATTCAAATAATCAGAGTAGAGACTGTCGATGCAATTCCCCGAGTCCTGGTTGCGCGAGTTCTGCAATCCGCCGTTGTCGACGCAGCAGTTGGCCGATCTGCTGACCATGTCCGGCATGGAGGTCGAAGAGCTGCGGCCTGCCGCACCGCCGTTCACGAAGATCGTCGTCGGCGAGGTGCTCTCGGTCGAGCGCCATCCGAATGCGGACAAGCTGAATGTCTGCCGGGTGAATGCCGGTACCGGCGAGACGCTGAACATCGTCTGCGGTGCGCCGAACGTACGGCCGGGCATCAAGGTACCCTGCGCGCTGGTCGGTGCGGAGCTGCCGCCGGCCGAGGAAGGGGCCGAGCCCTTTCGCATCAAGCTGAGCCAGCTGCGCGGCGTCGAAAGCCAGGGCATGCTGTGCTCGGCGCGCGAGCTGAAGCTCTCGGAAGATCACGGCGGCTTGCTGATCCTCGGCAACGACGCCGTGGTCGGGCAGGACATCCGCGAGGCGCTGAAGCTCGACGATACCTTGTTCACGTTGAAGCTCACGCCGAACCTCGGGCATGCGCTGAGCGTCTTCGGCGTGGCGCGCGAGGTCTCGGCGCTGACCGGCACGTCGCTGAAGCAACCGGCCTTCCCGCCGGTCGCGACGAAGCATGACGACAAGCTGCGCGTGCGCGTCGAGGCACCGGATCTGTGCGGGCGCTTCTCGGGCCGCATCGTGCGCAACGTGAACACGAAGGCCGCTACGCCGCAGTGGATGGTCGATCGCCTGGCCCGCTGCGGCCAGCGTTCGGTCACCGCGCTGGTCGATATCTCGAACTACGTGATGTTCGAGTTCGGCAGGCCTTCGCACATCTTCGATCTGGACAAGATCCATGGCGGCCTGACGGTGCGCTGGGGCAAGCCGGGCGAATCGCTGAAGCTGTTGAACGGCAACACGATCGAAGTCGACGGCGAGGTCGGCGTGATCGCCGACGACGAGGCGGTGGAGTCGCTTGCCGGCATCATGGGCGGCGACGCGACATCGGTCTCCGACGACACGAAGAACGTCTACGTCGAAGCCGCCTTCTGGTGGCCGGAAGCCGTCGCCGGCCGCTCGCGCCGATTCAATTTTTCGACCGATGCCGGCCATCGTTTCGAGCGCGGCGTCGATCCATCGCAGACGGTCGAACACATCGAGCGCATCACGCAGCTGATCATCGACATCTGCGGCGGCGAGGCCGGCCCGATGGACGACCAGACGCTCGCGTTGCCTGAACTGAAGCCGGTCACGCTGCGCGTCGCGCGTGCTGCCAGGATCATCGGCATGCCGATCACGCAGGCGCAGTGCGTCAGCGTGTTCGAGCGTCTGCATCTGCCGTTCACGCAGGGCGAGGGCACGCTGACGGTCACGCCGCCGAGCTGGCGCTTCGACCTGCTGATGGAGGAAGACCTGATCGAGGAAGTCATCCGCGTGCTCGGTTATCCGAGCCTGCCGGATACGCCGCCGATCGCGCCGGTGGTCGCCAGCGAGGTGCCGGAAGCGCGCCGTTCCTGGCACGCGGTGCGCCATGGCGTCGCGGCGCGGGACTATCTCGAGACCATCAACTTCAGCTTCGTCGAAGAGCGCTGGGAGCGCGAACTGGCCGGCCATGCGGACCCGATCCGCGTGCTGAACCCGATTGCCAGCCCGCTGTCGGTGATGCGCTCGAGCCTGATCGGCAGCCTGGTCAACGTGCTGCGCTACAACCTGGCGCGCAAGGCGAGCCGGGTGCGCGTGTTCGAGATCGGCCGGGTCTTCCTGAAGGACACTGCGGCGGCGGCGGGCGCGATCGACGTGGCCGGCTTGCGCCAGCCGATGCGCCTGGCGGCGCTCGCCTATGGGCCGGCCGAGCAGACCCAATGGGGCGTGCGCGAGCGCCTCGTCGACTTCCACGACGTGAAGGGCGACATCGAGGCCCTGCTTGCGCCGCGACAGGCACGTTTTGTCCCGGCCGAACACCCGGCGATGCACCCGGGGCGCTGCGCCCGCATCGAACTCGACGGCGCGGCGGTCGGCCATGTAGGCGAGCTGCATCCGCGCTGGCGGCAGGGCTACGAGCTGCCGTCGGCGCCGGTGATCTTCGAACTCGAAGCCGCGGCCTTGCTCGACCGGCCGGTGCCCTCGTTCACGCCGATCCCGCGCCAGCAGACGGTGTGGCGCGATCTCGCGGTGATCGTTGGCGAACGGGTGACGCACGACGCCTTGATCCAGGCCGCGAGCACCGTTGCCGGTGGCCTGGTGCGGTCGGTCGCGCTGTTCGACATCTACAAGCCGGCCCATCCCACCGCCGAGATCAAGGAGGGCGAGCGCAGCGTGGCGCTGCGGCTCGAACTGCGCGACGATGAAACCACGCTGACCGACGAACGCATCGATGCGGCTGTCGCCCTGGTGCTGGACGCCCTGCGCCGGGCCTTCAGCGCACGGCTGCGGGGTTGAGGAAGGCCGACCATGAGCACCTCCAAAGACCCCAGCGAACGCGGCGTGGCCTTGCCGACGATCGAGACGCCGACCCTGACCAAGGCCGATCTGGCCGAGCTGCTGTTCGACCGGCTCGGCCTGAACAAGCGCGAATCGAAGGACATGGTCGAGGCCTTCTTCGAGATCGTGCACGGCAGCCTGGTGCAGGGTGTCGACGTGAAGCTGTCGGGCTTCGGCAACTTCAACATCCGGCGCAAGGCGCCGCGCCCCGGACGCAACCCGCGCACCGGCGAAGCGATCCCGATCAAGGCTCGGAATGTGGTGACTTTTCACGCCAGTCACAAACTCAAGGGGATCGTGCAGGGTGACATCCCACCGGGAGAAGAGTTCGAGTAGAGTCTTAGCTTTCTGCAGGGAAGTATTTGATTTCAATGGAGAAAGCACTCCCTTCCATACCGGCCAAGCGCTACTTCACGATCGGTGAGGTCAGCGAACTGTGCGGCGTCAAGCCCTACGTGCTGCGCTATTGGGAGCAGGAGTTCACGCAGCTGAAGCCGATGAAGCGGCGCGGCAACCGGCGCTACTACCAGCACCACGAAGTGCTGCTGATCCGGCGCATTCGCGACCTGCTGTACGAGCAGGGTTTCACGATCAGCGGGGCGCGCAATCGCCTGTCGGATGGCGGCGATGCCGTGCGCGGCGAAGAGATTCCGGATGAACCGGCCGGCGCCACGGACGATGCCGTGGAGGATGGCGATGTGGCGTCGTCTGTTGCCGCCGCAGCCGATGTTCAAGCCGTCGGCCGCGTCACGATCGATCTGGCACCGCTGTCAGGCGAGCAGTTGCGGCGCGAGCTGCTGGCTTTGCGCGCGCTGCTCGCGGCCTGAGTTGCTGCGCCGGCTATAATGCTTGGCTCAGTCGGGGCGTAGCGCAGCCTGGTAGCGCACTTGCATGGGGTGCAAGGGGTCGCGAGTTCGAATCCCGCCGTCCCGACCAATGAAATCAATGGGTTAGCGCCGAGAGGTGCTAGCCCATTTTCTTTTGCGGTGGCTGAGGGGTAAACCGAGGGGTAAACCGTGACGTGACGAGCGTCGACCCTCGGCGTATTGTTCTTCCGTCGTCGAACAGCACATCGCCATGCTCCAGGCGCAGCCGATGGACGAACCCGGTGGCCTCGCCGACGGCGAGGGTGAGTCCATCGCCGGAGGTCGCCAGCGCGACGATCTTGCCCTCGCCGGCGCGACATCAATAGACGGCCGTCGAGCCGTCGGACGTGAACAGCAGCTCGCCGATGCGCTCCCGGTGCGCCCGCACGGGCTCGTGCTCGCGGCCTTCGGCCAGGTCCCAGACCTTCACCTCGCCGTTTTCGGACGAGGTTGCGGCGTAGCGCCCGTCCGCGCTCAGCGCCAGCTGCGCGATGGCGTACCGGTGCGCGCGCCTGGCTGTCAGCAGCACGTGCCCGTCGGCGATGCGCCGTGCGTCCATCTCCGTGCTCATCCAGGCGCGTCCCTCGTCGAAGCCAGCCACGACGAGCGTGCCCGCCGCGTCCACGGCGATGTGCCGCACCGCGTCGCCCGTACGCAGAGTCCTCAGCGCGCTGCGCCGCGCGACGTCCCACAGGCGAAACGTGTCGTCCTGAGACGCGCTGGCGAGTAGGCCGCCGTCGGCGCTCACGGCCAGCGCATTGATGCGATCGCGGTGGGCCTCGAACCTGGCGACTTCGGTGCCGCCGACCACTTCCCACACGCGGACGACATTGTCTTCGCCGCCCACCGGCGGTGAGCACCAGGCGCAGCACCCGGTCGCCGTGGCTGCCGTCCCGAGCAGGCGCGGCGCCTTAGCGAGCGCCCAGAAACGCGCGGTCCTGTCGTACGAGGTGGAGACGAGCCTCTTCGGCGACGCGAACCCGACGTGGCCGACGAGACCGGTGTGGCGCGCCAGCACGCCACGCCTGTCGGGTTCGGTATCCCAGACGTGGATCGTGCCCGTCCTCGGCGCCAGAGGCGACGGTGCGCTCGTCGGCGCCGAGCGCGATCGCATGCACGTAGCCGGCGTGCCGCCCCTCGCCGCTGCCGGCGCCGTCGAGCCGCCAGAACTTGACGTCACCTTCGTGGGAGCCGGTGATCCGTCCGTCGTGCGTCAGCGTGAGCGACTCGATGCCGTCGTAGTGCTCCTGCAGCGCGATGAGAGCGGCGCCGCTCTCGATGTGCCAGCCGTGCAACCGGTTGCCGAGGCTGCAGGCGATCATGCCGTCGGCCATGATGCGCAGCGCTGCCTGCCGGGCGCCAGCCGCCCACGCCGCAGTGCTCTCCGAGCGTCGCTCGCAGGCTGCCGTCGGCGAGGTTCCAGACCTGCAGTTGGGGTCCGCTGCCGGCGGTCGCGAGCGCGTGCACGCTCGACGCCGGCGTTGCGATGGCGCAGCCCGCGCCGCCTCAGGTCCCAGAGGCCTGATGCCTTCACTATCGCTCGCTACAGCCACGGTGGCCTGCGCATCGAGGCCGACGCAGCGAGCATCGCCGCCGCGAGCGTCGAGCAGCATAGCGCCCGGGGCGAGGTCCCAGGCGATCTGCAGCGCATCGCGCACGCCGTCGTGCGCGCAGCGTGGCCACGCCGAGGTCGAGCTCGGCCAGCAGAGACAGCGCGTGCAGCCGGCGCGCCCCTAGCACGGTCTCGTCCGGTGTGGTCCGCCACAGCCGGCCGACCGTGGCGATCGGCACGTCGACGCCGGGCGGGTAGATCATCAGCGCCATGAAGCACCGGCGCCAGGGCGGCGTCAGCTGTTCGAGGCTCAAGCCCAGCGTCATCGCGACCGCCTGGTCGCGTTCCTGCGGACTGTCGGCATCGAACGCCGCCGGCCCGGCGCGCTGCAGTGCGGCCGCGACATGGGCGATGGCGGCCGCCGGAGGCTGTCGGGGCGAGATCGACGAGATCGCGCAGCGTCGCGCCGACGAGCTTGATCAGCAGCGGCCAGGCGCCTAGCCGGGTGTCCAGCGCCGCCAGCTCCGGCGATGGCGGCAGCCCGAAGCCGAGCAGAGCGGCGGACCCGTCGTGGCTCATCGGGTCGACCATGATGACCTCAGCTCCCGCCGGCAGGCTGTCGCGGTCGCGCGTCGTGACGAGCCTGGCGCAAGGGTTTCAGGTCGGCAGCGCGCCAGACGTCGTCGACGACGATCAGCAACCCGCGCTGCTCGAGCAGTTCGACGAGGCGCTGTGTCGCCACGTCCACGATGCCGGCCGCCGCGCGCGCCCTTTCGAGCACGCCCAGCAGATCGGGCCGCGGACCGAGGTGGACGCGGACGATGCCGTCGCTGAAGGCTTGCTGCACTCGAAACGACCCATAGCAGCCGGCGGCGGTTTTCTCAGCGAACGACCGGTGTCCCTCGGAACTCGACCTTCGCCAACGCCGCCGGGCAAATCAGAGATGGCGACTGCAGTCGTTCGTCGTTCGCGGATGCCGGTCGACGATCTCGACAATTTCGGCACCGAACGGCTACATCCGATGGGTCACGGACTGACGCTGCCGACCCTCTGCTGACATTCGCAATGCCGACGCGAGCGCCGGCAGAGTGCAGCGTGTCCGGTCGGTCGCTGGCGGACGCCCAGTTCACGGTCTCAGTCCCGTTGCGGGCATTGGGCCACCCGGCCAGCACCGATGCCGACGACTGGTATATGAGGTTCTGCGGCAACCGCCCACGGCAGCAACTCGTCGATGCGTACAGCAAGGCCTTCAAGGTGCACTACGCGGCGATCCTCACTGATGCGGGCTGCGGAACCGACCGAAAGGGGCCCGACACCAGCAGACGTCGAGCTCCCCAGACCCGTGCCGCCACTGGAGGTCGCCGGTCGCGCCGACTTCAGCGTAGGCAATCGGGTGACCTTCACCGACAAGACCTTGCAGCGCCGGGTCGGCCTGATCGTGCGCGTCAACCAACACACCGCGACGCTCGACTGCGATGGCCAGAAGTGGCGGGTTGCCTTCGAACTGCTCAGGCATCTCGTCGACGTCTGAGCCAGGTGGTCACCTGCCGACGGTGCTCGTCGGACTATTACCGTGGATCCAGCAGTAGCGTCGTGCATTCGTGATGTCCGTGTGACCACCATCAGCCCCACAAACGACCAAGTCATTATCCCAGCAGCCCGATGGGGTTGTGCCAGGCCGGCGTAGCACTAGCGGCAGAGGCGGCGGCGGTTAGTGGCTTGGTCCTTCGTTCCAGGGCCATCGATCCAGATTCTCACGGACATAGTCCCCTACTGTCGGGTGGAAGTCCCCGCGTCGCAGCCGCTCGATCGCCTCACTTCGCGCTCGGCCGATACCATGAGACTCGATCGTCCGGCGCAGCATCGAGTTCAGCTTTGCGAGCTCATTGATTGGCAAGTCGCGCAGGTACAGGTCCCGTATCGTCTGGCGCGAGAATTCGAAGTAGTCTGTCACCAGTGAATAGCGGTGCCAAATGAACCACAGGCCGGCGAGCGCCATCGAGACACCTGAGATGATAAACGCGGTTGACGCAAGTCGCGTCAGGTAGAGCGAATCTACGATCGAGGTGTGAAACAGCACCGCGACCAGACCTACAGCGATGTAGATGATTCCCATGAACAAGCTTGTCCCCAGGTAGCGCAGCTTCTTGTTGGTTGAGGGCTCGTCGAGCATCGCCTCATAGCGGGCGCGGGCGCGCTCAGGGCTGGCGTCAACCTGTTGATGGATAGACTCTTCACGCGGTGAAGCCTGCTTCGTCGCGTCGAGCAGGCGCGCTTGCAACTGCTGCACCTCGCGCGCCCGCTTCTGGTCCAGATCACGAAGCCGCTGCTCAAATTCGGCAGCCAGGCGTTTCAGTGCTTCGGACTCCGCAACTGGTGAGGCAGGAGCCGGGGCAAGCGTTGGTGCCGGCTCCGCCCCCGTTTGGGCCTGCAGACCGGTGCCCCGCGGGGGTGGCGCCGCTTCGCCATCGAGCGCGGCGATTTCGGCGCCGATGCGGTCCATCACGTCACGGGCTGTGAGGTCGAACCAGCGCAGGTTCATTCGGCCGCTGCCGCGCAGCACGCCTAGCAATTCGTCATCGATGCTGCCGTTGGCGAGGAACATCCCGAACGTCTCGGAAGGGCTTGCAGACACCTTGTCGAGCTTGTCGATGAAGCGCCGTGCGGCGTCGTAGTGGGCGTTCTGCGTATCGGCGTGCTTGGCTTCCACGAGCACCACGCGACCGTCCGGTCGCTCGGCGATCAGGTCGAACTTCAGCCCATGGGAGGCCGACTCCAACCGGGTGTCGTAGCCCCGCCGATCCAGCAGGTTGGCCATCTCCTCCAGTGCCTGCTCCTGCGGGATGCGTTGTGCCACCGACAACCACGCCGAGTTGATCACTTCTTCCGTGAGCGACGTTGAGAAGCCGCCCGTCTGCCGGAAAAGTAGATTGCAAAGCGACATGACGCGTCGCATGTTGCCATCGGTGATCGAGGCAATCGCGCGGCATTGCAGATCGCCAAACTCGGAGGGGAGGGCTCCGAGGAAACGCCTGACGATCTCTGCGATATCGTCCGGCTTGAGCTTGACCAGATCGATCGGCGCATGTTGCGGGAACCGATCGAGATAGTCCGCGGTGGTCTTCCAGGCCTCCCAATGTCCAGCCACCAGACCGAGTGCCCCGGCATTGCCCAAGTGCTCGAGCAGACGCTTCAGCCAGGTGACGTTGCCCCACGACTTCTTAGAGATGTCGTAGCGGGCAAAGTGCTCCAGCTCGTCGACGAGGAGCACAAAGGGCCGGCCCACCGCCTTGTGCATCGCCGCAATCGCGCCGATGAGCGACGACACACGGTCAGCGGAATCGATGGCCGCCGGTACACCGAGCAGTTCGGCCTCGCGCGCGCTCAGCGTGACGCCGCTGATCCACTGGCGCGCCGGGCGCTCGGTCTCCGAGGACACGAGGCGTGCGAGGACGCCTCGTACGGTCTCGTCGTAGTCCTTGCAGAGGATCCCGAGTTGCCGTTGGAATTCCCGGCCGACTTCATCCACGCTCAGCTGATTGCTGCGAATCAGGTCGCGGATGCGGGTGGGATCCTCTCGCAGCAGCTCGACGGCTGACTCCGTCATGACCGTGCTTGTCGCAACGGTCATGCCTGCTTGGCCATACAGGCGCAGGGCAATGTCGTCCAGCGGCAGTTCATTGAACTGCTGGCCCACCTTGGACTTGTACCAGGACAGAGGATCTGTTTCGATGCAGGTCGCTCGCAGGATGGACGGCGGGCTTGCGGGGCCGCAGACCTCGCAGAGGTTCGCCGCAACGTCGTTGAGCAGGAAGGTCTTGCCCGTGCCGTAGTCGCCGCGCACCGCGCACAGGGCCGCGCCGGTCTGTCCAGTCTGAAGCGGCCGTTCGATGCCGCTCACAAACTGCCTGACCAGTTCGCGGCCCGCCATGATGGGCGGGGTGATGACGGTGACCGAATCTGCGTCGCGGCCGGCCACCAGGCGCGTGACCGGATAGTCGGGGAACGGGTTCAGCGTACTGGCACTCATTTGCGCACCACGATCTCATACGCCTGCGCCACTTTGATCTGCAAGGCTTGCAGTTGGGCAACCGGAATCGCCGCCAGGTCGAACGCCGGGTCGTTGCCTGCGGCGATCTCCTTCAAGCGTTTGAGAAGCGCGGCTTGAAGGACGGTCGCGAACATGCGCAGGCTGACGGGGCCGGTGGCGGAGGCGCCGCTGATCACACGCACCGCGACAGCGGTGCGGATGTCCTGCTCGTCGAACGGGAACAGCGGCATGGCGGCGACGCCGTTGGTCGCCGGCAGACGGAAGCGCTGGTATCGGGCCGTGACGAAGGCCACTGCGTCGTCGGGCGAAAGTGGCGGGATGCTGAACCTGTGCACAAAGTGGAGTGCCTTGTCGATTTGCTCCGGCATCTTCGGATCCCAGCTCGTGAAGACCAGGAAGAAGACCGTTTGACTGAGCAGGTTGTCATACAGCGTCGCAATGCCGGAGTACGCCTCGGCTAGCAAGTCATCGACCAGGATGCAAACGTACTCGCGCTGGTCGGCGATGACTTTTGATTCAAGCGCCTTCAGCTTGTCGAGCTGCTCCGAGAGGGTCTGCTGCGTGGAATTCAGGAAGAGCTCCTCCACTTGCCACGCGGCGGCGCCTTGCGGAGTGCGCTCGAGCATCATCTGGATCATTCGGCAAGCCAGCGTCGTCTTGCCCGCACCTCGATCGCCGGCGATCGAAACCATATATGAGGTCCCGCCGCGGTCCGGTGGATTAGCGGTGTAGCCGTCCACTTCGATCACGGCCTCCAACTCCTTGCAGGCATCCTGGAACGACGACAGGCTTTCGCAATACAGCTGATTCAAGTTCGCGTTCCTGTGCAACAGGAGCGGCCGCGACTGCAGATTGGCCGTCAGCGGTAGCGGCATGCCGAGCACGGCCTTCGTCGGTCCGAACGGGTTGTCTGCAAGCCCGAAGGCCTCCTTGTATCCCGTTGCCATGGCGCTACTTGATCAGCTCCAAGCCCATGTCCTTGAGCACCTGCTCCACGGGCAACACGACGGTCGTGTTGCCGCTGGAGGCGAAGATCATTCCCACCAGCTTGCCATCCGGCGTCAGCACGGGCCCGCCGAGCTCTTCCCCCGTGTCGATGGAAGTCACCGTGGCGTTCTTGACGTCGACTCGCTTGCTGCCCACGTTGACGGGGACGGTGTTCCCGGAGCTGATCACCTTGCCTTCGTGGCGCTTGCCGTCGAACCCATAGGCAACCACCACTGCCCCGTCCGCAAGCTTGGGCGCAAAACCGCCGATCGCGCCCAAGTCCGGAACGTCCTTCCTAAGCGTCATGAGGGCGTCGAGCTTGACCAGCGCGATCGTGTCCGTTGTCTTGTCCCGCTGGCCGATGGCGTCGGCCTGGGTCCCGCCGTCACGCACCGCGGGTTGCACGATGCGAGTGTCCGCGGAAGTGCCCAACGCGGTCGCCGCGCTCAATGCGTATCGCGTGCCATCCTTCGCCCTCGCGAAGCAGCAGATCATCCCGGCGGCCTTGTCGTCGGTCAGGGAGCCTACGCTCGTGCCTGGCAGCAGAGGCCGATGGCGACTTACGGCAGGATTCTTCTGTAGGCTCTTGGCCTTGATCTGAGTCAGCAGTTCCTGGGCCGCCGCCTCGCTGCGCTTCTCCCGCTTAAGCCAAGCTAAATGCAGACGGATCTCCTCTTCGGCCAGGTCGTACTTCTTCTGCTCGTTGAACACGAGCGCGGCCAGCTTGTGCACGTACGGGAAGTGGACGACATCCTGGTTCAGTAGGCTGGTCAACGGCTTCTCGGCCTGCGCTAGCAACGCAGCGGCATCCGCGTCCGAAAGTAATGACTTGCGCTGGCGGTACTGGTCGTACGCTGCGAGAGCGACATTGAAGAGGCAGAACTCCTCGTCGTCGACCGCGCGGTACAGCATGGCGTCGGGATGCTTGCTCTTGTCGCTCGCCGCCAGGAGGCGGAATACGTTGCACGCGAACTTGCGCGATGCCTCGGGCAGGTCCTTGGCGTATTGAATGTTCCAGCGGTGCACGCCCTTGGCACCGAGGCCAGATTGTCTGGACTCGGCGAACACCGAATAGGCCGTCCCCTGATGGGTGACGCTGCCGGTTATCTCGCTGGGAGATTCGAGATGCCGGCGCAAGGCCTTAAACATCGTACCGACTTCGATGCCGTAAGCCTTCAGCTCAATGGATTCGAAGAAGGAGACATCGAACAGCGCCGGGAGCTCCATCGGGGCGACGGTGCTTGCTCCGGAGGCGGGTACGGCGGCCTGGTTGGCCACCACGCCGGCGCTATACAGGTCAGCGAGCTGGACGAGTTCGGCTCGCACCATGCGCGAGAACTGCTCGCCGGATGTGGGAGAAGGCGTTCCCGCTTCGAGAAAGTCGAACGGGGCCAGCACCAGCGACTGGTTGAACCACATCCGACACACCTGCCAGACGAAGACGCCCGCCAGCAGGAGCAGCACGCCCGACAGCAGTACCCGAGTCGCAAACGGAATGATCAGCTCGCTCATTTGCTTTCCGCTCATTCGGCGAGCACTGGAAGCAGCCATCGCCATACCTCGAATGTCGACAATGAGCCCGCCTTCAGTTTGGGCAACTACAACAGTATAGGGAAGCGAACACGTTTTGACACCCGTGGCTTGGGCGCGCCGATGCCTTCAGTCGACGACATGCATCCTCAAAACTGGTGAGGCATGAGCCCCGACGTCGACCACCTGGTCGCTGGTCGACCTTCAAGAGTTGCATTTCAGGTTGAGATGCCCCAAAGCGGCCTCACGCTGACGCCCGCTCCTGGCCGAGAGCGTCGTCGACTGTCTGGTTTCTGCATCATCAATTCTGATGATGACTTTCAAGCAGGCCGTTGGCTGAATCGCGGGTAGCGACCGGCCGAGAGCGCTCAGACGATATCGCTAAAAGGCGGCCGGCTGTCGACGAGCCGATGGCCAGCCTCCATTGCTGGGCGGATGATTGCTTGCGCCTGCTCGTCAGATTTCAGTCTTTTCCGATACATCGAGGGCGTCGTCGACCTCGATCCCGAGATACCTTACGGGTGGACTCGAGCTTCGCATGGCCGAGCAACAGCTGCACGGCGCGAAGGTTTTTAGTACGTCGGTAAATCAGCGTTGCCTTCGTTCGTAGCATCGAGTGCGTGCCGCAGTGCGCCGGGTCCAGTCCGAGGTCTTCGACCCGCCCCTCCGAGGATCCGGGCGTACTGGCGAGTCTTCAGATGCGGTGAATTGTGCACGGGGCTCGGGAACAGGAAGTCTTCCGGCTTCGGCCCTGCGTGCTTGATCCACGCCTGCACTGCGTCTCGGGTAGCCGCGGTGATTTCAATCTGCACAGGACGCTGGGTCTTGTGCTGCAAGATGATGGCTCGTGCCTGCGACCGCTGAACTCGGAGAGACCGGCACACGCGAGTTCCCGGCCAGCGGTTGACTCCGAGACGCCCACGACACAGTGTCCGCGCAACTCGATCAACAGCGCCTTGGCCGAATCCATCGCCGGGTTCTTCACTGAACGACTGAACAAGTACCGCTCGCGACCACAGCACATCGCGAGGGACGCTAAGAACCGCTTCACTCCCCCGGCACATCCATCGGCGTCAGTGTCGCGCCGCGTGGGCTATTTGTCCAAAAGTCGAGGCTAAAGAGCTGCCAGGCCGGAATGGCCCAGGAGAGGCCCGCGTCGTTGCCCGCGATGTGCATGCCGACTAGCGTCATTGTGTCGTCAGCGTGCTTCACTACGACCGGCGCGCCGCTGTCGCCACCGACGGCGTGTGCATTACCGCCAGCTTTAAAGACGAGCAGGCCGTCGTGCAGCACCGTGCAAGTCGTCGCCGCGCCGTTGCGGGACAACTTGTACCTGATCGGCACGACCGTGAGTACCTCGTCGTCATCGGGCATATGGCTGAGGCTGAGCGGAATCTCTCCGCGCGGTTTCGGGTGGTTGTCCGGAGTTAACAGCAGAAAGGCGTTCGCCGCCTGCGCATCGAGCGCGAGCAGTTCCTTCATCGACGTCACCCAGGGCCGCTCCGGGTGAAAGTTCCGCAGCGCGATCCGCGGAATAACCGCCTGATCCGGCTCCGCCAACTGCACGTCGAAGCTGAGCCGGCCGTCTCGGTCGTCGCGCAGGATGCCGCCGTAAGGGAGGGTCTTGGCGAGCACCTGCGAAGACGCCGCGCTGCCGTTTTCCGCCCGGGCAAAGACCGGCCAATCCGCGTCGATCTTGGTGGCGCCGGCATCCGCATACGGGGTGAACACATGTTGAGCGCTCAGTAGGCAGGCGTCGCTACGTTCACCTTGCGAAAGCACGACCAGGCAGGCGAACGACCCCGGCGAATACGGCCAGGACGAGCGGCGTACCCAGACGCCACTGTCCGAATGCGCCGTCGCGGTTGCGAACTCGGCGGCATCCTGGACGTCCGTTGGCACAGCGAACAGCTTCCGCTCCCCGTCATGAGCTGCATACGTCAACAGCGCCGCCGGCAGATGCTGCCGATGGCCGTCGGGCACGCTGCCCTTATTGCGCACGACTAGGACGACGCAGATCTCCGACGTAAGCTTGCGCCGTCCAGCGCGCGTCACCTGCCGAAAGCCGGGTAGCAGCCAGACAAGATTGCGGTAGGCCAGTGTCAGCTCCGGCGAGCGCGTCACGCAGAGTTCCTTCGCCAGCCGGGCCTGAGCCGCAGGATCGTCCGCGATCGACCGCCAATTGCTGCGCCCCTGTCGCAGCAAGTCGGCCGGCGCCGCGAGCGAGCGCCGCTCGACCTCGGCCGCCCACTGCCGCACGTAAGGTGTCGAGCGCTTCACCGGCTTGACGGGCGGCGCCGTCACTTTCGGCGCGGAAGAAGGCGGCGGCGCGGCGTTGCGGCGGACCACGCCTTCACTCCTTGACGCAGGGGAGGCTGCCCTTCACGTCGATCTGCGTAAGCAGCTTGTCCATCGCATCATTCTGCTGCAGCGTCTGCGTCGCGGCGGGCGCAGCAGCGGCCAGCGCCTTTCGCACCTCCGCCACCGGTAGCCCAGCAGACGGGTTGCTGCATGTCAATCGGACGAAGAGCTTCCCCGCCTTCGCTTGCGTGGACTGCACCGTGAACGTGACGCCGTTCAACGTGCTGCTAAAGCCGTTCGGTAGGTTCTTGCGAAGGTCCTGCCAGGCGCGCTCGACGGAGGTCGAGTCGCCGGGCTTCGCTTCGCCCGCTGCAGCGCCGGCCGGCTTCGCGTTCGGTGCTAGGTTCTCAACCTTCTTGGGATTCACGCCGATCTTGTCGATCTTGACCTCGGGCTTCTTCGCGCCTTGGGGCTTGTCTTTATCGCTCTTGCCATCCTTGGCTTTCTTGCTCTTCGCATTGGGGTCATCGGAGGCCTTGGGCGCGGCAGGCATCACCTTGATCGCCAGTGTCCGCTCCAGAGGCGGATTGCTGCTGTCGCTGACACGGACGCGTGCCTCGGGCACGGCCACCTGATCGGTGGCCGTAATCACGAGAACCCCGCGATCGACGGCGACCGAGAGCCCGCCCGGCCATGCGCCGAGCCAGCTAGCTTCATATCGTGGGATGCCACCCTTGATCTCGACAAAGTACTGCCCTGGCGTCCCTCGCGTGAGCGTGAGCAGGTCCTTTTCCAGTTCCAGTGGCTTGATGACGGTGGCGACCGTGCATTGCTTCATTGCGGTGCGGGCGGCGGGCACGTCGACGTTGCCGACCCGGTCGTTGACTTCTGACTGAAGCCGCGCCAGTTCCTGCAGGACGGCGAGCAGCTTCCGCGCGTCCGCCTCGAGGTCAGCGTCGAAAGACAGTTCGCCTTGCGCATCGGCTGCGCCAGGCGTTCTGCTCTTCACGGCCGAGGCCGTCGTCGTCGGCAGAACGCCTGGCGTGAATATGTCGACGTAGGAGGGCAGGCTGGCCAGGATGCTCTTCACAGCCTCCGGCCCCAGGGCCACGTTCCCCATGACCTCGGTGACCTTGCTGGAGATACGATTGACCAGCGCCGACAGCTCGCTGCCGCGCGAGGCCCTCAACAGGCCGTACCCGGCCAGCGAGCTCTTCTCGGACTCCTTCATTGCCTCGTCGGACGCCGCCAGCAGCGGCTGCACGATTGGATCGTGCTGCGCCTTGTCGTAGCCCGGCATGTTCATGCGTGCGGCCAGCGCGGCCCGCGCCAGCTTCAGGTCTGCGCGGGACTTCGACATCTCCTTGAGCGCATCGCGCAGCGCCTGCCGGTCGACCTTATCCATCTCCAACGGAATGACCGCCTCCCGCGCGCAATCCAGCGCGTCGATGCCGGCCTGCCAGACGTCGATACGGCGCTTGGTCAACTGCGCCACGCTCAGCCCGTAGGTCGTGCCGCCGACGAGGCCGGCGGTAATCAGCACGTCCTTGTGCACGTGGGGCCCAAAACCTAGCGCAGCGGCCCCCAGCCACACCAGCCCCGTCACCGCGTCCTGCGTTCGCCCAGTCTGCTCGCGGATCGCCTCGTAGTAGACGGCCCGCTGGTGATTGAACTTGCGAAGCGCATCCACCATCGACTCGGGCTCCGTCTGTGGGGCCGGGCTGTCCGGCCGGCTGTACCCAGGCCCGTCCACTTGCACGATTGGGTTGGCGCAGCCGGCTAGGGCCGCGGCGACCGCGAGCCCTACCAGGCGAGACGCAAAGCCGTGAGGGATCGAAAGGGGGGGCATTCGTTTCTCCTGAGCGCGGCGCGCCGTCAATTGGCTTCCGGCAACTCGGTGGTCTTGGGATCGGGCTTCGGCGCGGCAATGGGCGACAAAGAAGGCAGCGCCGGCTGCGTCTGCGCAGTCGGCATGTACCCCGCCTTGGGGTCGGGACCGGCCGCGCCGTTCGTACCGCCGGCGTCGGCGCCGTCGCCTCCCGCCTGGGCCTGTTCGGGGATCTTCATGCCGACATAGGTCGCCGAGCTGATACCCATCAGCGTTAGCAGCGAAGGATCGAGCTCCGGCATCGTTAGATGGCGCGCGACATGGATAAGAAAAACGAGACCCAGCGTCATCGTCATGACCAGCATCTGGAAGCGGTGGATGGTGATCCCGTCCTGGTTGCTGAGCAGGTCCGGGAAAAACTCGTCCACCCGGCCGTCGTCGCTCTCTCGATTGCCGGAAATCCCGGCGGCGGCGATCGTCGTGACGCTCGAAAGGCCCAGCATCGACAACGCTTGGCCGCTCAGCGCGGGTGTCTCGCCGGTGACCAGCCACAGCAGGATGAAGGACGCGAACACGATGGCGAACCACCATGCCATCTGCACCTTAGCCAGGCTGAAGGTTCGCCGCGACAGCGGCGAGCCGATCGGCGCCGGATCGCGCACCAGAGGGGTGGTCGCGCTCATGTATACCAGCGCGCCCCAGACCAGCAGCACCGCGGCGGCCGCGATGGGAGCCCACCACTCGAAGATCACCAGCCGGACGGTCGCGCCCTCGGGCGCGAGGTTGTCGCTGGCGCTTTTGTCCTTCGACCAGCGCAACTCGTAACGCAATGGGCGGGGCCCTGTCAGCGTCTCCAGCGGATGCCCCAGGATCCTCGACCAAACGACCCGGTCCTGTTCGTCCGTCAACTCCCGGTTGCGGACATGCTTGAAATCGATCGTGATCGAGGGCCGCTGATTGACCACGTCCTGGCAACCGACGCCGCGCAGCCCGGTGTCCATGCCCTCGATGTAAAGCGCCACGACGCCCGCGCCGAGCTCCGTGCAACTCGGCGACGACAGTCGCTCGAACTCATGCAGACGGTCGATGCGCACATACTCGATGTCAACGGGAATCGAGCGGCCGTGGCTGGAGAACAGCACCGCGGCGGTGAGAGCCAGGAAGAGTGTCAGCGCCAACAGGCCCTTGGAATGGTCACGAATCGAAGCCATGGCGTTCCTAGGAGTTTCCGGAAATGAAGAGCACATGCTCGGCCTCTCGCCGTCTCACGAGGCCCTCCAGACGCTTGCCTCCCGCGAGCACCCAGCGTCCGAACTGTCGGGATGCACCTACTCGATCGCCGGCGTTGAGGAGGCGCAGCAAGGTGGACGAGCGTAGGTTGCCCGCGCCGAGGTTGAAGGTGAAGCTGACGAGCGCGGCGTACTCGTCGTCGTTGAGTTCGACGGCGGCCGCCGCCATGACGTCGCGGCCCGCGTCCATCAAGTCCGCCCGCAGCAGCCGCTCGGCCTGGGGCTCGGTGATGCCACCCTTGTACAGCGAGCGGGCCAACTCGCGATCTGCCTCTCCGCGCAGGAAGCGTCCTTGACGGACGATGGCGTGCCCCCAACCGATGGTCCAGATACCGACGGGATCGAGGTATGGGTCGATATTGACTGTCGACTGGTCGCCGTCGATCAGGCCTTCAAAGTACTTGATAAGGTCGATGCCCGCCTCATTGATCTCCCTCAGCCCAGCTTCCGTTGCCACCGCGATGTCCTCCAGATCAGAGGATTGTTCGGGGTCTCGTGGAGGGCGTCATCCACAATCGGTAGGATGACAACCATGGGCGTTGCCACGCAACGCGCCGGCCAGGCGTTCGGGTGCTTTCCGAAGGTCGAGGGATAGTTGGTCGTGTCTGGGCGATAAGCCAACTTCAGTCTCAGATTGCTCTCCGCGGGCCGCGGAAGCTGAGCCGCTTATCAGCCACCACCAAGCTAAGTCGATGACGACGATCGAGTGCATCGCACGCTCCTAGATTCTGTCCCGTAAGTTAGTGAACTGTCGCGGTCAAGTCTTTTCGGACACGCCGATAAGTCATGGGTGATGAAATTTAATGCGCCTTGGCAGCCCGACGCTCGTGCTCGACCGGAGATCGATAGCCGAGGGTCGAGTGCGGCCTGACGGGGTTATAGAAGCCGGCGATGTAGTCGGCGATGTCGACCATTGCCTCGGCGTGATTGGCATAGTCGCGTTGCCAGACTCGCTCCATCTTCAGGTTCAGGAAGAAGCGCTCCATCACGGCGTTGTCCTAGCAGTTGCCTTGCCGCTCATGCTGGCGACCAAGCCGTGACGTGCCAACAGCGCGGCGTGCTCGCTGCTGGCGTACTGGCTGCCGCGATCGGAATGAACGATCAATCCCGGCTGAACTGACCCCGGAAAGTTGGACGGTGAACGTGTCGTGCTACGCCGGTGCGCCGAGCATCCGGAAGGCCACGGGACTTGTCCCCAGCCTCAGCTTGATTCGATCCTCGTTGTAGTAGCGAACGTAGTCGTCCAAGCCCTCTCTCAGCTGCTCGACCGAGTCGAACTCTGTGAGATGGAAGTATTCGGACTTCAGCGTTCCGAAAAAGCTTTCCATAGCAGCGTTGTCGAGGCAATTTCCGCTTCGAGACATGCTTTGCACGATCGATCGCCGTTTGAGTTGTCGCCGATACGCTGGCATGCGGTACTGCCAGCCCCGATCGGAATGCAGTATGGGGCGTTCATTCGGGCCCGAGGCGAGCGAGGGCTCCCTGCAGCATGTCCTGGACCATCCGGAGCCTTGGTAGCTCGGCCGTTTCGTAGGCGACGATCTCGCCGTTGTAGAGATCCATGATCGGGGATAGGACCATCCCCGACTTCTCTGCTTGCCGAACCGACGCGAGGGCAGCAAGGCCGCCTGCTTGGTACGCACGCTCCCACTTGCCGATTACGTCAAATCGCCTGATGTTGTACATGGCTGCGGCTTGGCGATACGAGAGGCCGTCGTCCCGAATTCGACTCAACACCTGCAGCTTGAAGTGCAGATCGTATCCTGTGCGCCGCTTGGCCCGGATGCCGGCAACGCCATGGGCGCGGTAGCCGGCAATCCAGCCCCGCAGTGAATCGAAGCTAACGTCATAAGCCTTCGCGGTTGCCCTCATTCCTCGGTCGCCTGCCAGATAGGCAGGAACGGCTTCCAACTTCTGCTTCTCCGAATACTTTGCCATTCGATCTCCCCAGTGTTGTCCAACTTCTGGGGGTCAGTTCATTGCCTTTGGTGGGCACCATGCTCGCGGCAAGGATCGTGAGATTCAAGATGGGTTGGCCGGACTCATACCCATCATCAACCTTGATGATGACAAACCGCGGCCCCAGGTTGACGCTCCGCCTGCTGAGGCAACAGGTCTGCGCGTTTCCGCCAGTGAGATGAAGCAAGTGATGAGAAAAATCCGTCGCCTTGTCGGGCTCCCACCGCTCGCGGAGCGCAAACTCTTGCACCAACCACCAAAGCAGCTTCACAATGGTCTTGGAAAGAAAGAGCGCGCATGAAGCTGGGTTCAAAAACTGCTTGGGCGATCCTGGGCGGTGTTCTGTGCGGGGGAGGCGTGCTGCTCGTGTTTCGCCTGCTCTCAGACGCTCCGCTGAGCGATGTCGCTAACGTCTGCGGATTGGCGGTGATATTAGGAGCCGCCGGCCTTCCGTGGTTGGCTGAGCGGAAATTTGGGAGCAATGACGCCGGCAGGTCGGAACCGCTCGCGCCTATCAAGGACAAGGAGAATCCTGGGCCATGAAACGGCGCTTCTCGACCTATTTCTCCCTCCTTGCGGTTTTTGCTGCCAGCTTCGTCTCGGGCTGCCTGTCTTACGGGCCACCAAACTCTTCCATCGATATGCAGGCCTGGCGACAGCTGCACATTGCGCCGGACCAGCGTTGGGAAGGCCCGGTGACAGCGAGCTACACCTATGTTCTTATGGGCGCTGTCGGCGATGGCTCTGCCGATGCCGATACGCCGAGGGGGAAGGCTGTTCGCGCGCTCGAAAGACTGCTGGATGATGGTGTTCAAACCGGCATGGACTCGGATTCCGCGAGCAAGCAGCCCGCCCGTGTGAGGCTTCAGGCGAACCAATATTGTATTCCCGCCGTCCCGCAAGCGAACAGTTCGGCCCCTGTGACGCTGAAGACCTATAGTTTCGGGCTATCGCTCGATTATACGAACGCCATCAAGGCCGCGTTGTCTGCGGAGACGTTTGGCCAGATGCGCCAAAGCCTCTCTGGAACAGGCCCCTTCCTCGTAACGACGTGGCTCCCCTTGAGCGATCTTCCGCGCGACGCGAACGGCCAGTTCGCAAAGACGCTCGATGCATCGCTCCTGCTTGTCGATCTTTCTGGCGTCGAACCGTCCGTCGCCTTGGATTTCCTTCACGCACAGCAAACGGCATTGCGCGACAACGTTCGAAGCGACGGTCCCCGGCAAGTCAGACCGTTCGGTCCTATCCTGGCGGACTTACTGATCAAGTTCGATCACACCATCCCTTTGATAGCGTCCGCAGAAGCTGCAGTGCTCAAGCAATTCAGTCCTTCGAATGCCAAGCAAGATGGCGCAACCTCCGCTGCCAAATAACGGTCGGAGTAAGGTGCTTTTCGCTATCGGCGCTCGGCTTGGCCTGCGGACGCTGATCGTCTCCATTTCTGCGTTTGTCGCGGCGTGCTCTGCGGCCACGGTATTCCAAGCGAATGCGGTCACCGAAAAGCTGGGAGCGGACAAGAGGGCAAGTATCCTGAAGATGCGGGCGCTTACCGGCCAGGACCGTGAGGTATCCGCGGTGCAGGTCGAAGGCGTCGAGCGCACGGCGCCTTCGACGGGTGGCCCAATGGATGCACACATTCTCTATGTCCACGGGATGGGCTGGGCTGAACGGGCGGGCACGGTCGGCGACTCCTGGCACCTCGTGCGTGCGCTTGAGAAGGCCTATGGCGTCTCAGGCTCGTTCATGCGCATGGCCCGAATGTGCGCCGAGGGTTCGCAGGTCGGGCCAGTGCCGCCTAAAGGCGGCCTGCGTCTGGGACGCAAGGGTCTCCAGCCCTTCTCGACCGATGACCCGCAGTCACCCATCGTCGTGGGGTCGATCGCCTGCATGGATCGCGTCGTCCTGGATCTCGGTGATCGTGGGCGCGTCTCAGTCTATAGGCTGCTCTGGGACGACCTGCTCTACGACGCTGTGCTGTACCCGCACATCGGCTACGACGACGACATCTTCAGTAGCATCGAAACCGCGTATGCGGCCTCGGCAGCAGGCGAAGTGTCGGTGCCAGGCTACGAGAACCTCCATTCCTTGCGCGCGCCGCGGATGGCCAACGTCAAGGACAATCTTTCCAGCTATGGCTTAAGCGAGGCCGCCCTGTACCTTGGGGAATTGGGAAATGCAATGCGCGAGTCTGTGGCCGCGGCGATCTGCCTTGTGGCCGATGAATCGGAAGGTGTCGGCAACGCATTCGCTGAGCTCGCAGCGCAGCATCGGAAGGTATCGAGTATCGACGACGCCTACATCGACATCGATGTCGACCAAGCTTGCAAGCCTTCGCCGAAGCCTCGAACCCGCGCGACCTTCTCGATCGTGACCGAGAGCTTGGGAAGTCGGGTCGTTTTCGACACGTTTGCATTCGATCCAGAAGCCCGGCTGGCTCAACGGTTAGCGCAGACGCCGGACGCCGCGCCGCTTGAGGTCTTCATGCTCGCCAATCAGATTCCCCTGCTCGCGCCCGGCCGCCTGCAGTCGCTGGCCGGTAAGCCGCCGGGCAGCGTGAAGGCGAGGCTGGTCGCAATTAGCGAGATCAACGACGTCCTCAGCTACGAACTCGTGCCCTATTTCGAGCACCTTTACAACATGAGATGCCGATTGCAACAGAGCCCTGAATGTCCGATGAAGGACTCCATGGTGGCCCGGATGGCGCAGCACCGCGGACTGTTGCTCGACAACGCGGCGCGCCGCCGCCTGTCACGGCAACTGGGATTCGATGCAATCGACGTGCGTGCCAAGTTTGCTCCGCCCTTGCCATTTTTCTCCGATGCCGTTGATCCAGAGGTGGCGCACGGCACCTATCTCGACCGGTCCGACTTGGTTCGAGTCGTGCTATGCGGCGTGGAGCAAGGGCGCGTTCGAGGGGCTGCCGATGGGTGCTTGACCCGTTAGCGACCTGTCGCCCGTTGGTGGTGTCAGATTTTGCTGTTGATGTCGAACTGACCGCCAGGACGCGTAGCTGCGAGTTTGGCGACCGGCGCCCTCTTTGGCATCGGTTCGACTATCAAGGGTCGCTTGCGGGTCGATTGCGGGCGCCCGGCGCCCGCAGCAGCAGACATTCACCTCGCTAGAGGGTTTGCCAGCGGCCGCCCCGCTAACGTCGTTGCGCACCGATTCTACGATTCTACGACCCCTGCAGTCTGAGTGTTGGGAAGGCAGACTTTCGCGGATGTACACGAACGCCCCTCCACCGGAGAAATGCCCGCGCGGGCGCCCCTCGTCGTTCGCCTAAGATTTGGACAGTTTTAGGACACGGGGGCAGGGACTCATCATGCCGCACCGCATCGATACAGTCGAAGCACGCAACAAGCTCAAAGCACGGGGCGCCGTACTGGCACAAGCTCGCCACGGGCCGCTATCTTGGCCTCCGAAAGAGCAGCTCCACGTCGCATGGATCTTGGGTTGTCGAAGCCTACGACGGCGCAACCGCTAAGCAGCTTCGGCACACCCTCGGAACGTTCGACGACCTGCCGGCGCACCTGCGATTCGACGCTGCAAAAAAGGCAGCCGAGGGTGTGGCTTGAGCACCTGGATCACGGCGGTCGCATCGACACGATCGATGTCGGCGCTGCATGCGACGAGTACGTCGCGCACGTCCGCGCCAACGGTGGGGCAGCCAATGCCAACGACCTTGAGGCGCGGTTCAAACGATGAGTGCATGCGGATCAGATGGGTCAGTATTACTTCGGCGCTGACACTCTATCTTCGCGGTCTCTCATTAGTGCCGTTGAGGCCAGGCGCTCTGGCGGCGCTCACCGTGGCGAATCTCGACAAGCAACTCGGCGTGTTGACCGTCGGCAAAGACAAGGCTGGTCGGGATAGAAGAATCAAGTTGCCGGCCGCGACATCTGCATTTTTTGCCGAGCACGCGAAAAACAAGCTACCAGGCGCACCGTTGATTGCCAGGGCTGATGGAAAGCCCTGGGACAAAGATGCCTGGAAGAAGCCCATTCGAGCGAACCGCGAGAGCAGCCAACTTGTCCGACGCCATCACGGCATACGCAATGCGTCGTAGTGTCATCACCGATCTCGTAACGGGAGGCCTCGACCTGCTCACCGTCGCGCAACTCATTGGCACCAGCGTTGCGATGATCGAGCGACACTATGGTCATCACCGCGCGGATCACGCAGCCGCTGCGCTCGCCGGACTGGCTTTGTGACTATCAAGCAAGAAGGGCTTCATTCTGTCCTCCGCGTTCACACCACAGACGAACTGCCAGGAAGCCAGAGCAACCACGCCAAACTGAATGACCGCTGTCGCCTGTACAGGTGCCTGCGAGGGGACGCGCCGTAGCCGGCTGCTACTGTTAAGGGTTGTCGGACACCTGCCCGCGGCCGCGGTGATGCATCGAGGTACCGCAGACTGAGGGCAGGTGTCGGACAAGCCTCGATGGAGGAAACCGCGGGGCATGCCGCGGTGGTGCTTTGCGGCGCGGACTATGGCGATTGGGCGTGCTGCGGCCGGCCGCGAGCTTCGTCGCCTGCAGCAAGCCAGCCGTCATGGCAGTGGCCAATGCGAGTCTTGGCATCGTCGGCTGACGTTCGCGATGCGTTCGCAGGCCTGTGGCTGCGGTGTACGCGGCTTGCGGCGCAGCCTGTCCCGGCCGGCGGCTCATCGAGCAGTACCGGTGATCGCAGGGGGCGTCGAACGGCGGTGGTGTTCATCGCTGTGGCTCTTGAGGCGGCGCCCGTATCGTCTGGCCGCGCATGAAGGTCTGCACGACGAGCATCGCGCGGCCGCAGTGCGGGCAAACGAAGGTCGGCGGCTTGGTGCACGCGTCGCCGTCCTTCGGCGCAGGCTCCGGCGCCGGGGCGCACAGCAACTCGCGCGCCAGCGTCAGGTTGGCCCTGCGGCTGCTGTTGGCCAGCAGCCCGTAGTGGCGAATGCGATGGAAGCCGCCTGGCAGTACATGCAGCAGGAAGCGCCGCATGAACTCTTCCGGTGCCAGTGTCATGGCCTTGTAGCGCGTCCTGCCCTTGGCCCGGTAGTCCTTCCATCGGAAGGTGACGCCGCGCTCGTCCAGCGCGAGCAAGCGGCTGTTGGAGATCGCCACGCGGTGCGTGTAGCGCGACAGGTAGGCCAGCACCGCTTCGGGCCCGGCGAATGGTCGCTTGGCATAGACCACCCACTCGCACCGGCGCATCGGCGCCAGCCAGTCGGCAAAGGCCGTCGCATCGGCCAGCGGCACGTGCTCGCCGAAGAACTGCAGCCGGCCGGCCTGATGAGCCTGCTGCAGTGCTTCGAGGAAGCGGCGCCGGAACAGCCTGGACAGCACGCGCACCGGCAGGAAGAACCCGGGCTTGCAGGCGACCCATTGCTTGCCATCGAGCGAGAGCCCGCCGCCCGGCACGATGCCATTGCCAGTCTACTGCGCTGCCATGAAGCATGGCTGGAGGGCGTATCTGTGGCATCCCTAAAAGTCGCCTCTAGCGAGTACCCGCTTCTGGCCGGGAGCCTCAGATCAAGGTCGGCGCTATCAGCAGTCCCTCGATCCGCCGAAGGCGCCCACGTCCTTGCCATGCCGTCGCTTCACTTCGGGGGACACGCGTTTCAGCGCTGGAGGGCGCCCAAACGATCAAGATCGACGCCCGCTATGTCCTTGAGTTGCTTCTTGACCACTGCGCTGATCGATTTCGACACGATGAATTGCTTGATCCTGGATGTGACGTTGCCCGACCAGCGACTTGATCGCCGGGCCGCCTAATGCTGCCATCAGGCCGTCGACCAGCACGCCCGATGCCGCGTTCATGGCGTGCTGAAGCCGGTCGTGCCTGACAGCCTGTCCGATGTCTGGAAGGTCCGCCTCACCATTGCCCGCGAACTCCGGGTCTTCAGAAGCCTGCTGGATGAGAAGCGTGTGTGGCGACGCAGCTGCAGAGAAGTCGATGGGCAATCGGGCGAGCACCTCCTCCTTGAAGGACGTCTGACCGCTGAGGTCGAAGTCGTGCATAGAACGGCACATAGCCCAGCGGGGTGTCCTGCGTTCGGAAGGCGATACCGAGGTCGAACAGCTGGTTGGACGAAGCCGCTACGCGGAGCAAGCCCAAGCCGCTCGGCTGCCTCGTAAGGTGGAGATTCACGCACTCGATTCTGGGGCGTGAATCAGAGCCACTCATCGAGGACATTCCATCATGGCAAACTTTCCGGAGCATTTCGAGCGGCAGTACCAGTCGCACCTGAAGCACCTCAAGCTCAAGGGCCTGCAGCCCAAGACGATCGACGCCTACGCGCGCGGCATGCGGCGCATCGGCGAGTATTTCGCGTACCAGGTCGACGCGCTCAGCCAGGATCAACTGGTCGAGTATTTCACCGATCTGATGGCCTCGCATTCGTGCTGCGGGGTCAAGCTCGATCTGTACGGGCTGAAGTTCTTCACCGAGCACGTTCTACGCAAACCCTGGACGATGCCCAATTTCATTCGCCCGCCCAAGGTCAGCCGCCTGCCCGACATCGTCAGCGTGGCCGAGGCGCAGGCACTGTTCGGCGCCACGCGCGTGCTCAGCTACCGGGTGTTCTTCTTCACGCTGTACAGCCTGGGCCTGCGTCTGGGCGAGGGGCTGGCGCTGACGGTGGGCGACATCGATGGCGAGCGCATGCGCGTGCACGTGCGCGACGCCAAGGGCAACCGCGACCGGCTGGTACCGCTGCCGCTGCAAACCCTGCAGGTGCTGCGCGGCTACTGGCGCGTGCACCAGCACCCGCGGCTGCTGTTTCCCAACCGTGCCGGCGGCCTGCGCGGCGCCGCCGCAGCCACCAGCGCGCTCGACCGCGGTGGCGTGCAGCGCACGCTGCACCAGGTGGCGGCGGACTGCGGACTAAAAAAAACATCACCCCTCACAGTCTGAGGCACAGCTATGCCACGCACCTGATCGAGGCCGGCGTGGACCTGCTGGAGGTGCAAAAGATCCTGGGCCACCACAGCATCCTGACCACCAGCCGCTACACCCATCTGACCAACCATACCGCCGAGCACAGCAGCGCGCGCATCAACGACCTGATGAGCCGCTTCACCCTGCACTGGGGGACGGTGCTGTGATCGCGCTGGCCGAGCTGATCGAACGCTTCGAGCCGGCGCTGCTGCAGCGCTACCGCGATCGGTTGCTGCCCAGCCAGCACCAGGCGCTGGCGGCGATGAAGCGCTGCCGCACCCGCTTTGCACCGCGCATGCTGGCGCAGTGCGCGGGCTGCGGTGAGCAACGCAGCGTGCCCCACTCCTGCGGCCACCGCGCCTGCCCGCACTGCCAGCACCACGAAGCCCAGGTCTGGCTGCAGCGCCAGCTTCAATCGCTGGTGCCGGCCACCTACTTCATGGTCACCTTCACGCTGCCGGCCGAGCTGCGCGGCCTGGCCTGGTGCCACCAGCGCCGGGTCTATGCGCTGCTGATGCAGTGCGCCTGGGACACGCTCGACACCTTCAGCCACAACGACGCCAAGCTGGGCGCCACGCCCGGCGCGGTGGGCGTGCTGCACACCCACAACCGGCGCCTGGACTTCCATCCGCACGTGCACATGGTGATGCCGGCGGCGGCGCTGGACACCCAGCGCAAGCTCTGGCGCACCAAGTCGCGTCGGACCCGCTCGCGACGCCAGGCCGGCAGCGCCAAGGCGGGCAACGCGACGAGCGCTGGCGGCTACTTGTTCAACCACAAGGCGCTGGCCAAGGTCTTCCGCGCCAAGGTACTCGACGCCATCGAGCGTGCGGGGCTGGTGCTGCCCGACAAGCTGCCGGCGACCTGGGTGGTCGATTGCAAGTCGGTGGGCGACGGCAGCAAGGCGCTGCTGTACCTGGGCCGCTATCTGTACCGCGGCGTGATCCAGGAGCGCGACATCCTGCGCTGCGATGACAACGGCAACGTCACCTTCCAGTACCGCGACGCCAAGACCGACAAGATGGCCGTGCGCACCCTGCCCGGTGCCGACTTCCTGTGGATGGTGCTGCAGCACGTGTTGCCCAAGGACCTGCGCCGTTCGCGCAACTTCGGCTTCCTGCACCCCAACAGCGCCGCAGCCGTGCGCCTGATGCAGCTGCTGCATCTGCGCGCCGCGCCGCCCGCTCGAGCGCGGCCGGTGCCAGCACGCCCAGCCTGGCGATGCGCCTGTGGCGAGCCCATGCACGTGGTGCGCCGGCGCATGGCCGCTCTGCAGCCTCAGGACGGGCTCCAAGCCCAGCCTTGGCGCGTCAATCCGCCCGACAAGCCCGACGAAGTTCAGGCCAGCACCATGCACTGAAGACATCATCGCCACCCTCGGCAACGGGCTGAAAACCGGCCCGCCGCATCCGCTCGCCTGAAAATCGATCGCGCCCTCGGAAAATCCAAAGCATCGATACTCGGCAGCCACCGGCCAGTGCATGCAGCACCCTTGCCGGCTTCCCCAGCGCAGTTCTTGCGGCTGGATCATTCGGATCTATTTGCAGTGGCTTGGGGCACCGCCGAGCCGCTTGCCCCGGGCTTGTCCAACAAACGGATCAGATCGCGGCTTCGCGCGATCTATCCTTAATCGTTAGAGTGGGTCTTGCTGGCAAAGGTCGGATGCGCCTTTCCTCTGATGACCTTGTGGTGCGTCACCACCGTGCCGCGCTGTGATCGAGTAAGTGCCATCTCCGTTCAAGCTCCAAGTCGGATGATCCTAGAGGACCGAAGGCGCACGGCCCAAATGCGCGCGCCGGCAAAGCTGTTCACCGCAGCCGTGGGAGCTTACTTTGGGGGCAGACGAACGCGATTGCCTCCGATGGCTTGATGAGATGCTCGCGCGCCAAGCCCGTGCGGAAAGCGTTGCTTATCACTCGCGCCGAGCCGGGTATCGTCGCCAGCGGCGGTGGCCGGCCCGGGCGTCCTCAAGGACCTCTAAAGCGGCAAGGGCGAGGCGGCGCGCGGTGGCGGCGCCTATGCCTGAGCAAGCCGTTGCAACCGACGCGGATCCTCGTTGCGATTCCAGAAAGCAGACCGTCGTCAACGGCAGCAATTGGCCGGTCGCGTCGTTCTTGAATTTCGCTTTTGTGCATCATCAATTTTGATGACGGCTTCGAGACGACCCAGTCGCTCAGATTGCCGGCGGCACCCGACCCATCAGCGACATCCACGGCCCTGATCTCATCGCCCCGAAGCTGCCGGTCGAACCCGCGCACGGGCACTTGAAGGAGACCTGGCAGCGGAGGTCACACATCGGCAGGCATTCCTCGGAGAGATTGCAACACGGAGCACAGCTTGAGACCGTGCGGGCTCACCCTTCGGGAGCCCATCGTGCAGGCCTCCGGCCGGCAGCCCCAGCGAGCACCGGATGGCACCCCGGTCCGCTACGAGCGCCACGGCCGGAGCAGACCATGCTGTACCTCCTGGTGCAGCAGCATGCGGCCAGGTTCTTCGCGCACACCGAAGCCAGCACCGGCAGTGAACTGCCCAGTTCATCAAGGATGAGTTCGACGCTTTCCTCGAGTGCGGCATCTTGGCGCACGGGGGTCCTGAGGCTGCGCTGCGGCGAGTGCGGCCACGACAAGCTGCTGGCCTTAAGCTGCAAGCGCCGCGGGTTCTGTCCGTCGTGCGACGCCTGGCGCATGGGGCAGACCACCGCTCACTTGGTGGACCACGTCCACCAGCACGTGCCGCTGCGACAGTGGGTGCTGTCGCTGCCGATCCCGCTGAGGTGCTGCTGGCCGCGCAGCCCGAGCTGGTCCCGCCGGTGCTGCAGGTCGTCCAGCGCGTGGTCACGCGTTATCTGCTGGCCGGCGCCCAGCTCGAGGCCGACGAGAGTATCTGCGGCACCGTCACGCAGATCCAGCGCTTCGGATCTGCGGCCAACTTCGACGTCCACCTGCACTGCCTGGTGCTGGACGGGGTGTACCGGTCCGGCGCCGATGGCGCACCACCCTTCGCAGAGATAGTGTCCTCGGCTTTCTAGTTCCAAGGCTACAGTTGGCTGCAGGCAACCCCACGTTGCGGAAACTCAGTACGCGCGGAGTTGTAACGTGGCAACCGCGCGAGTGGAGCGCACCGGAGTTCTATACCAGCGTCAACGAGAGGAGGAGCCCAGCATGAGTGACCGATGGAGACAAGCTTGGTGCGGTCTGACCACCTCCCCGGTACCCTCGGGGAGCTTGTCGAAGCATTGGCGGTCGCTGGGCCGGCACTTCGTCGTTGTGTTGTTGATCGTTTGGCTCCTGTGCGCCCTGGGCATGGCGTTGCAGCTGCCGGACCGTACGGGCCCGGGGTTTGCCAGCACGACGCTAAGATTTCAGCTCACCTGGAGCGAATCGGAGCGCTCGGGAATCCTGAGCTTCTGGCGGGCGAGTGCAGGGATGCGCTTCATCGCCTACATGCACCTGGTCGTCGACGCGCTTCTCTTCGTGCCAACGTATATGACGCTGCTGTGGTCTACGGTTCGCTTGCTGCGTTGGGCCTGGATGAACAAAAATGAAGGCGTCGTATCGCCTGCCGTGGCCAGGTCGGTGCGCTTTGCTGGCATCGCCACCCTGCTGCTCGGTGCTGCCGATGAGTTGGAGAACGTCCTCTCGCTGGTTTGGATCCATGCGCAGCCTGCGACGATGCCTGCGTTCGCGGGGCTTGGACTCAGTACGGTGACCTGGTTCAAGTGGGTCTGCGCCTTCGCCACCGTGTTGGCCACGGGCAATCTGGCGCTGCAGCTTGTCACCTCAGTTGGGAGAGCCTCATGCGGCCGCTTGCTGCGCGAGGCCATCCTGGGTCTGGTTCATTGTTTGAGCGTCGTGTACCTGAACCTGTTCCCGATCGTCTCGCTACTTGCCGGCATCGCGCTGATCGGATTCGTGCCGCAATCGCGTGACATCCTCTTCAGGCTCGGGGTGGAGTCGGGGGCGACGCCACTGGCCAACCTGATGCACTACGGAAACCTGTTCTGGCTCGGACTCGGTGTGCTGTTGTGGGGGGCGTCGATTTGGTACAGCATGCGCGCCGTGTCGCGGTGGACACCGGGGTGGACCGAGCAAACACCGGCCTTCTATCAATGGCTCAGACGCGATCTACCCAGAATGGCTGCGTACTTCGGCATGCTGACGGCTTCCACATTGGGGACGCTGTTCATGTCAACGATTCCCGCCGAATCGGTCCCGACCGTGCGTCTACCCTCTATGGCGTTGGCGATGTTCATGGCACTGGGTGCCTTGGTCATGGCCGAGGCCGTGACATCTTGGTTGAGCGCGTCTGCCAACCGCACCAAAGTGTTCGTAGAAGGCTATCGCAGCCAGAGAAGTGCCTACCGCCGAGCGCGCCAAGCCGCAGCGCTCATCGCCGTGTTCGTTGCTTGGACGGCGATCGGGGGCGAGACGACTCCCTTTCTGCAGCACTTCGGATGGATCCGGGCACCAGGCGACAGTGCTTGGCACTGGCGCAGTGATGGCATCACCGGCTACACGGTGGTGCATGTCACGCTGTTCGTCATCGTGTTTGCATGCTATGTGCTGAGCCAGCGGGCCGAAGCTCGTCCACATCACCACCAGTACTTGATTGGCGCCGGGCTGATCTTCTGGTGGTCAGCGGCGATCTTCGCCGATGCGGGGCGTCCTGTGCTCGTATTCGGCGTGGTCCTTGCACTGGCTGCGGCGGGACTATGGTTTGTCGTCGAGCGCAGGCATTTCAACTGGGGACAGCTTCGCGGCATGCATGCGGCGCTGGTGAGCCAGAGTCCGCGGACGATCGCTCTGTTTCTGTCCAGGCCGGATTTGAGCTTCTCGTGGTTGCTCGTACTCGCCAGCGTCGAGATCATTGCGGTTTTTTCCATCACGCCGCTAAGCCTGGGTTGGGCCATGGGGACATTGGGGATCGGGTTCGCGGCTCTCGCGATGTGGTCGGTTCTTTTGTGCGTCCTGTTTGTGTTTCTTCCCAAAAGGCTGGGCTTGGGGAACTGGTGCCTCCTGCCCATTGTGTGGCTGGTGTTCTTCGCACAGCAGTCGGACCACAGCCTTCGCGCGAAGGCTGGAACCCAGGAGCAGCCGCCCGCGTTGATGCGTGTCCAAGACCACTTCTCGCAATGGCGCAAGGGTTTGCCTGACTCCGACAGAAGTCCGGTCTTCATCATCGCGGCGTCCGGTGGCGGCTTGCGGGCGGCTTACTGGACCGGAAGCTTGTTGGCCGCCATGGACGACGCCACCTGTGGCAGCTTCGGGGATCACGTTTTCTCTGTATCAGGTGTCTCCGGCGGGTCCCTCGGTCTCGTCAGCTACCTGGAGCAGCGACGCATTTGGTCGGGCAAACCGGACCCGGAGCGATGCGTGCCTGGGCGGCAGCGAGAAATTCAGCAGCTGATGCAGCGTGACTTTCTGGGACCGGTCGCGGGGTCCCTTCTGTTCGCGGAGGCTGCCCAGGCATTCTTTCCTGCCACGTACCTGAAGCAGGAACGCGGCAATACGCTCGCGGACGCATGGTCACACGCCTGGAGAGAGACCTTCGAGCCCAAAGCCGAAGTCGGCAAATCCATGCCGATCGATCTCCCGCTCCTAGACCGGTTCGGCGTGCAGCAGCCAGGCATGCCGGCCGTCTATTTGAATGCCACCGGCGCAGAAACCGGACGGCGCGTCATTGCGAGCAACGTCCATCTCGGGCGCATTGCCGCCGACCCGCTGTTCTCACCGGTCGGGACACCGGCGCATCTGCGCTTGCAGACGGCGGACATCAGCGTCGTCGATGCGGCGGTCAACTCGGCACGGTTTCCGTTCATCAGTCCTCCGGGTCGGGTTTGGGGCTGCTCGCCGAAGATCGTTCGAGGCGCCACCAGTGCGGATCATTGCGACGAGGGCGGTTATGGCGTCTGGGGGCATCTCGTGGATGGAGGCTTCTTTGAGAACAGCGGCCTGGACACGGTCATGGACATGTGGCGTGACCTGCGAGCCGACTCGATCACTGGTCGGCTTCGTGAGGACTTACCCCCTGTGTTCCTCATTGCGATCAGCAATGACGCGACTTACGGAACCCTCTGCACCGGCATCACCCCGCGCAGCAAGGACACGGTTGCCAGAACCCTGGCGATCTCTGATCCATCTCAATCGAGCGGGTCCGACATGGTCGCACCGCTCAGCACCTTGCTGAACGTCCGCGACGGGCGGTCCCGACTCGCGCTTCGATACGCGGTCAATGAGATGGGGTGCGGCCGCGTGCTCGAGTGGAATTTCGCGTCAGTCAAAGGGGCTGCCGAGGAGCCTCCACTGGGTTGGGTGCTCTCGCGCCAGTCTGTCGAGGCCATGGACATCGGAGTCAAGGAGTATGTCGCGCATTTTCCCTTCGACACCGCTTGGTGCGCATGGGAAACCGGCCCTACGCGCGGCGTGATTGGCCGGCACAAGGTCTTCGATCGCGACAATTGCCCACCCACCACGGCTCAGGTCAATGACTTCGGCAATATGCGTGTGAAGCCGCCTTAAGTACACGGGACTTGCGGCGTCCCGAGTGACGGAACCTCGAGCCGAGTAGCCGAAACGCCATCATTCGCGCGCGACCGCTCCTGGCGTGCGCCGTGCCAAGGCGGCGCTTTCCAGCGGGTGCAAACCCCGCCCGGCAATCGCTCCAGCCGGAAGCAACCGGAGCAGTCATGGAGGTAACGAGATGACTGAAGCCTTCGGGTAAAGCGAGCCACGAATTGGTGGCTGCGCGAGTGTGCAGGCCGCAACGCGAGTGAACGCCGAGCAAGCCTCGAAAAGGTCAATGCGCAGGTCGACCCGGCGGCCATACCGGGGAAGACTGATACGGCTGGATGGATGAGCGAAGCAGTACCGCCAGTCGCTGTGCCGGGGTAGTGGCGTCAGCATGTACACAAGGAAAGCGCGCGCAACACGGGAAGCCCCTTGGCGTGGTCGGGGACGACCAACCGGACGCCGGTGACGGACAGGCCGGGCGCCCTGGGGTGGCGGAGAGGCTCGTACGACCGTTGATGCTGGGTAACGCCGGCGGAGGGAAGGGGCCTCAGTTCAAGACAGACGCAGTACGTGGTGAGGGACCTGGAGATTGGGCAACCTATCAACTCCGAAGAGTGTTCAGAAGCTGCAGATGGCGTTACACGCGAAAGCGAAGGCAGCGCCTGGCTTCCGCTTCTACGCGCTGTACGACAAGATCAGCCGCGAAGACATCCTGGCACATGCCTATGCTCAGTGCCGCTCCAACAAGGGCGCACCGGGAGTGGACGGTCAGGACTTCGCGGATGTCGACGCGTACGGGGTGCAGCGGTGGCTCGGTGAACTGGCGCTTGCGCTCAGGAAAGAGGAATACCGACCGGACTCCATCAGACGAGTGTTCATACCGAAGGCCAACTCGACGGCGAAGAGCCCCAAGCTCAGGCCGTTGGGCATATCGACCTTGCGCGATCGGGTGTGCATGACAGCAGCGATGCTGGTGCTTGACCCGATCTTTGAAGCCGACCTGCCACCCGAGCAGTACGCCTACCGGCCGGGCCGCAACGCCCAGCAGGCAGTGGTCGAGGTGGAAGAGACGCTGTTCAGGGGCCACCCGGAAGTCGTAGACGCTGACCTCGCGGACTACTTCGGCTCAATTCCGCATGCTGAATTGATGCTGTCGCTCGCGCGACGCATCGTGGA
>Ga0105239_10000915_pt1 | contig 41833 bp, 21 predicted proteins | sample KBSC44metaG_FD_92761 | JGI IMG/M metagenome (GOLD analysis project Ga0105239, IMG submission 92761) | Corn rhizosphere microbial communities from Kellogg Biological Station, Michigan, USA - KBS C4-4 metaG | ecosystem: Host-associated > Plants > Roots > Rhizosphere > Soil | place: Michigan, USA...
ACCGAAACATACTCTCCCGCAGCCATGGATAACGCGCCCGCTACTAATCCGGCTAATGCTGCGAGAATGATCGGGCTTCTGGTATCACTGGCTGCCGCTACGCCTATGGCAATACTTGTTGTGGAAAGTATACCATCATTAGCACCTAATACAGCCGCACGCAGCCATCCACTTCTGTTCGAATAGTGTTTCTCTAATCCCATTTTATCAAGGGTTACCATTCGTAATGTTATATTTGCCAAGCCGAATTATCCAATACACGATTCTACAAGATAACTATAACTTTGATTGTATTCATCATACCTCAATAATATAGCTTTTAACAGATTTAATTATGGAACTTCCTGCACTACTGAATTTATAAATGTCGCAAAATGAAAATTTTTCACCCCCTGCATGGGCTATGCTTCCACTAACTGATGCATCGGGCCCGTGGGTTATAATGGTCTCAATAGTTAGTTCCTTAACTTTCCAGAAAATACCGGATTTTATTTTATCCAAAAAGCTTTCTTTCCCCGATAAACTGATTGAACCAAGGATATCCCATTTGATATCACCTGCTATACTTTCAGAAACAATTTCAATTTTGCCATTAGCAAGGGCCGTATTAAAATGTTTTAAGAACATTTTTCGAGGCGCATTACCACAATCAGGTTTCACAACTATTTTAGCCATCAATGAAGTGATTTATTGTTACACAAAAATCTAACAAATACTTTTTTAAATTTACTTCCGATGCGTTTTACACACATTGTTTGTGCAATCGACGCTCAGAAGCGTAGATAATAAGGGTCAATAATCACACTGTAATTTATATCATATAAATGGATATGGAAACGCAATGTTCGATTAGCAATCCAAAACATTTGATAAGTATATTATCGACAATCATTCTAATATACCCATCTGTATCGCAATTTTAATAAGCGCTACAGGACTATTCACGTTGAGTTTTTGCTGTAAGTTAAAGCGGTGGTTCTGTACGGTTCGAAGGCTCAAGAAAAGTTTTTTTGCAATATCCTGATTCGTATTTTCTTCCGCAATTAATTTAAGAATTTCTTTTTCACGGGAACTTAATATTGGCGATTTAGGAGTTGTAGTTCTCTGAAAGTGCAGCATATGCTGCATTATCTGTTCCTTTATTATAGGTTCAATAAACTCATTCCCCTTATAAATTTCTTTTATTGCATATAGCAATGTTTGCTGGTCTGTATTTTTAAGTAAGTAACCTTTGCACCCATGCCGCATCATAGCTTTTACCTGACTTGGAGCGTCTAAGCTCGTTATAACCAATATACGCACCGATGGATATTCCTTTGCCACCTTGCTGGCAAGTTCGGGTCCTTTATTATCCGGCAGCAATATGTCTAACAATAGGACATCTGGCTGATCTATAGCCAAGCCTTCTAATAAGGCCTGGCCTGATGAATACGTACCCGAAACGAGTATGCCTGTGTCCGGAAGCAGCATATTTTGCAATCCGTTAATCGCAAGAGGATGGTCGTCTGTTATCGCCACTTTTATTTGCATTGACTGTAGATGTTTAATTATGGAGTTTCAAATTCGAGATACGCAGTAGTTCCTTTATGTATAAAACTTTCAATGTCCATGTGACCATTCAGAGCTTTAACTCTTGCGCGAATGCTTCTTAGCCCCATTCCATTATTTCCTTTAAGATTCTTTTCGTTAAAACCATTACCGTTGTCTTCAATTGTAATGTGTAATGCTTTGTCCGTATAACTAAGCTGAACAATTGCTAAGGTTGCGGCTGCATGTTTTACTATATTTTGTATCAGCTCTTGTATGATACGATAAATAGTCAATTCAAATTCCACATCCATTCTGGGTAGTGTGCCGTAGCATTGAAAATCAATAGGTAGGCCGGTACTTTCTTGTACACTGCGGCAAAAGTAAAAAACAGCGTCAAATAAGCCCTCTTCAAGAAGCATGTCCGGCATTAGGTAATGAGCCGTCTTACGCAACTCCCTTGTGGCATTGTCTAATGAACTGATGATCTTTAGATAATCGGAGGAATTTATTAGACTCAGGTGATTATTAGGTAGCGTGCTTAAATTCATTTTAACTGCTGAAAATTGGATGATTATCCCATCATGGATCTCATGGGCAAGACGAGCACGTTCTCTTTCTTCGCCTTTCATCAGGGATTTGAATTCTGCTATTTCCTGCTCTTGCTCCAGGATCCTGATTTTCTCCTGATGGATATGTTGTTTGTGTCGGATATTTCTATACAAGAGGCCCAGAGAAAGTATCAAAAGCAATATGAGTGAAGAGATGCAGCCGATCCATGTATTTTTTTGCCTAAGTTTATTTTGTTGCTGAGAAAGTATCAATTGACTTTTAACAAGCTCTTTATCTTTTTCAGATAACTTATACTTTACTTCCAGTTGGTGAATTGTTTTATTTTGCTCGATTGAACCGTCCCTTATGCTATCATAGGCCTTTAAATAGTAATAGGCTTTATTCCCATTGCCCATCATATTGTATACTTCTGACATCGTGCGATAGATGGCTGAGACTTCCAATGGAGATTGAAATTGTTTTGCCATATTAAGCGCCTGAGTAAAATACTCTTCAGATTTTTTATAATCTCCCATAAGTGCATAAGCAATTCCCATATTGCGTCTCGGTTCTATAACCGAGTATAATGGATTAACGTTGTGGCATAGCATGGCTTTAGTTAAGTTAAATATGGCTTTTGAAGGATCATATCCTTGTTGCTGCAGGTAAGATGCACCAAGAGAATTATAGGCAACAGCTTTATTTTCTTCATCTATAAGAGGAAGTTTTAATGCTTTCTCGCAGTATTTGCGTGCTGTAAGTACATCCTGTTTATTTGAGTAAGTACTTGCTATTCCATTATATACATAGGGTAGTTTTTCCATGTTGTCGTGGCTGGGATGGGTTAATATGATATTTTCAGCATCTTTAAAAAAAGACAAAGCTTTATCCTGTTCACCTAAGTTCCCCCATATAGCGCCTAAGTTTATGTTCAACACTACTAAGACTTCTGGATGCTCATCAATTTTTAATGCTTTATAAAAATAAGGTAATGCGGAGTCATAGCTTTCAAGGCTAAAATATGCATTGCCAATATTGCAATACAAATTTGCCATGTATGCTTTTTTATCGGGCGGACAATACTTAAGACTTTCCAGTGATAGTGATAAGAATCCCTTGTTGTCCCCTTTATTTTTTTGCAACAAGGCCATTATTTTTAATGCTTGCGATATGCCGTAGACATAATTTTTCTGCCTGCTTGCTTCTAATGCCTCTTTCAGGTTGTTATAAGATGTATTCGGATCTTTGAATCTTAGGTTGTACGCGGCACTAATTTGACTGTCAATGGATGTAGTATCAGTTTTAAAAACAAGATCTGAAAATTCGGTAAGAATGGTTTTATCATAATTCTTCTGCCCATATACGGACAGAGTGCATAAAATGAGGCAGGCGATTATTAATATTAATATAGAAAATGCATTCCTCATATAACTAAGATACTACACTTTCCTATTATATTTTTTTAATTGAGTACATGTACTCAATTACATCTAATTGAGTACATATTTTATGACCTTTATTCTTTCCAGCTCTTACTTTGTGCGTAGTTATATAGTCACGGTTATCTGTGTTATATAAACGGTCTGATCAAACTATGTTCTAATTCAAACTAAAAACAATGAAGCAAACGTACTTTACCTTCAAAACGCTGGCTATTATGCTGTCAGCTTTATTTACAAGCATTTCCCAAGTAAAGGCGCAGAGTTTATCACCTGCCTGGTCCTTTCAATTGAGTGGGGATTTTACTAACGTTCCAAAGGCAATTGCCGCAGACGAAATGGGGAATGCGTATATTACCGGATACTATCAGGGCACAATGGATTTTGACCCGGGATCAGGAGTGTTTAATCTCATTGGTACTACTGACGGTGGCCCCGAAGTGTATATAGCAAAATATGATCCAATCGGGAACCTGATATGGGCTAAAGGAGTTGGTGGCGTATCTGTGGATATTGGTGAAGCAATTACGACTGATCCGAGCGGAAATGTTTATGTGACGGGTGTATTTAACGACACAGTAGATTTTGATCCTGGGATTGGTGTTACAGCTTTAATTGCCTCTGGGGATAACAGTAACACTTTTATACTTAAATTAAATAGTGCCGGTGATTTTGTATGGGTAAAACAGTTTGTAGGTAATGCCAGCCCTAATGCGATCTCACTGGATAAGAAAGGGAATATCTATACTACTGGGTATTTCTTCGATACAGTAGATTTTGACCCAGGAGCAGGTGTTGCCAACCTTACTGACACCGTTGCATATTGGTCGCATATTTTTATATCTAAATTAGATAGCGATGGTAATTACAAATGGGCCAGAGCTATGGGCGGAATATCAGGTGCTGCTGGTAGTGGAGTTGTTGTTGATAGTAATGAAAATGTATTTACCATAGGATATTTTAGAGACGTTGTAGATTTTGACCCAGGTACTGGTGTGTCGAATCTTACCTCGGCTGGTGGGGATGATATTTACATTTTGAAATTAGACAGCTCAGGAAACTATCAGTGGGCTGAAGCTTTGGGTGGTTCATACGAAGATATAAGCACGAACATACTCCTTGACACAACAGGCAACATTTACACCGCAGGTTATTTTTATGGTTTTACAGACTTAGATCCTGGTCCAGGCTTTGATACATTCAGAGTTAATGGTGGTCCGTATAGTGAATATTTGTCAAATGCCTTCGTTTTGAAATTGGACCCTAATGGGAATCATATTTGGGCAAAGCAATTTGCCAGCCCACATGATGTACATGCTAATTATTTAGCTTTAGATGTATATAACAATGTGTATACAACGGGATATTTCAACGATACTACTGATTTTGATCCCGGAAGCGAAGTAGCCAGTTTTGTTCCACTGGATGCTCCTGATAACTTTATCACAAAATTAGACAGTGGTGGGAATTATGTTTGGACAAAGCAATTAGCAGGGATGCAAGGTAATTGCATCGTTGCAGACAAATCAGGTAATCTGTATATGACCGGAGCAATTGGTAATGACGTTTATGCAGAAAAGCTGGTCTGCACAGACACTACTACTTCAAGTATTACCATTAACTCAACCGATTCTGTATATGTATTAAATGGTGAGACCTATACATCAAATGGTACGTATATACAGAGGCTTCCCAACGCCGCACATTGTGACAGTATTATCACACTTTACCTTACCTTAAATAATGAGGATACGAAGGTCAATAATATAGAGGCTATTGCAGATGCTATTAGTATTTTCCCAAATCCAACAACAGACATGTGTATTGTCGCAGCTCCAGTTGCTGTTAATATAACAGTTAGTGGCATTGACGGCAAGATTATAATGCAAATAGATAATGCTAAGAAGATTGATATTGGAACATTGACATCAGGGCTTTACATTTTGAGAATAACAGACAAGAACGGTATGTTTCTGAAAAATGAAAAATTAATAAAAGTTTCCCAGTAAATAATTACATCAGAAGCATAAGATTAAGTACCAATACTACGTGTAGTTTTTAAATATTGGAGACAAGTGTTGTAAATACTGTATTTACATTTCCAATACTGTTGAATAATTCATTGCTCTAATTTTATCAGGGTAGCCATAGTGGTTACCCTGATTGTTTTAAATGAGCTCGATACAGACAAAAAGTCAAATGACATTTGTACTATTTTTTGATCTTGAGAGGATCATTATACCTCAGGGGCAGTCATAACCCCTTTACAATCGCCAGCGATTTTTCAACATGGTCGGTAGGTGAAAGGTGGTCGGTTGCGGATGAAAAGGTGGCTATAATTTTACCGTCTTTACCAATGACATAGGTAGTTCGCGGAATGAAACCGTGGTTAAGCTCCATACCACGTGCGTCTTTCATTCCGGGCTTTGGTGGTGTCATGACAAGGCCATAGGTTGCTGCAATTTTGCCTCCGGTATCAGACGCGACCGCGAACTTGCCCGCACAATAATTAGGATCGGAAGAAAACGAATTCAGGCGCTGAATATCGTCTCCGGATACACCGATAATGGTGGCACCTGCCGCTGTAAATTTATCTTTCATTTCAGCGAAAGTATGTGCTTCTGCATCACAGCCGCCGGTATAGGCAGAAGGGTAGAAGTAGACCACAACCGGCCCTTTAGCAAGAGATTTTTCCAGTGAAAAAATAAATTCACTACCCGCCAGACTGGCTTTGGTGGTAAATAGTGGCGCCACATCTCCTTTTGATAACATCTTCGATTGGGCAATGCCAAACTGGCTTGTTAGGAGTGAAAAACTGAAAATTAAAAAAGATAGACAATGATATTTTTTGATCATGATTGATTTGTTTTTTTAATGATGTCTTATCAAATCTACGATAGTCTGAAGAATTAGGTTACCTGTCATCAAAATTTTACTTTGATTGCTTTTCGGATATGTGCGCAACCGATTTCGCTATCTTGAAAAGTCATTTGACCGTATGTTATAATCACTTTTCGTAGCTGAATAAATACTCTTCACCGGTATTGGATAAGTTAATCCCAATACAAATAAATATTAAAGCTAGCTTCCAAGCTTATAGTATACCCATGATGACCACCTTTTGGGTATTATTCGTAATAATACAGAGGTTGTTTTAGCAAGTGTACCAGGCACTATTATCATGCGGTGCTGCAATGTTTTGTGTACGGCGACTTCTCCCACATATCCCGGTTGCAAGCTCATCTGCTCGCCAAACCAACCCAGTTTTTTACGCGTTTCCATTATTATTTCGGGCTTGGTATATACAGGACCCGGGCATAAACAACTTACACTGATGTGTTTTTCCTTCAATTGATAACGCAATGAATAGCTGAAAAAGACAATGGCGCTTTTTGTAGCAGAATACATGTTTTTAAATGGTATTGGCGAAAGGCCAGCCATACTGGCCACATTCAGAATATATGACGGCGCATTTTTTTCCAGTAGAGGGAGCAAACAAAGGCTCATTGCCATACAGCTTTCCACGTTTAGCTCTACCATATAACGTAACGAATCAAGCGGTAGGGATAGATAATCTTCATTGCCACCTAATCCTGCAACATTGCATAATATTTTTAGTTTGATGTTTCTGTTGGTACACCACATAGCTATATCAGTTGCACTTTCCCTTTTGCTAAGATCGTAAGATAGTATGTCCACATGTATGTTATAGGTTTGTTCCAGTCTGGTTTTCGCAGCTTCAAGTGTATCGGAGTTTCTTGCGACAATCACCAAATTATAACCCCGTTTTGCAAGTGCATTTGCTATGCCAAAACCAATGCCCTTACTACCACCTGCTATCAATGCATAAGAAGCATTAGAAACATCCTCCTTATAGGCGGGTATATTAGTTTCTATTTGCTTGGTGTGACTGAATGCATGCATATGAAGCATGCAACACACCACAATAAAAAAAGCAAATGGTTTCTTCATGGATAAAAACAGTGATGGGATAAGCAAGATAAGGTAAAAGCGTGGTTTGGAGCATCATCTGCTTAATAAGAAATATTCTTTTCCTAAACAATAATATAGTCTTTAGCCATCTAACTAAATCATCTTATATCTTCCTTCCCAAGATAACTTTAAATATGGACTTCTCTGTGTTTGCAGTAAAGCCATAACCGTAACCAGCATTAAACTCCCATTTAGGATTGAAAGTCAGATCAACAGCAGCAAAGATTTGTTGCTGTTGCTGCTGAAAGGCATCATAATGAAAAAAGGGGCCGGTACTACCATAATATTCCGGACCAATCGCTACTACTTTAGTTATATCATAGCCTATTTTTATATTAGGGGAGAAGATAAAACCCCGGTGCACATCTGGACCGGCAAAGCTTTTATCTAAAGTCGGATTCAATGATACGTAAAGTTTATGCCATTTCTTATCTACAATAGGCCTTACTTCCAATGTGTTGGTATTGGCGGAAAATTCTTTTTTCTGAAAGCCATACTCTAAAGATATACTTACACCAACCGGCCACTTCCAGCTAAGAGGAGCGGCAAACCTTGGTCTAATGTGAGAGCCTACATAAGCTGTTCGTCCATTATTACCAATAGAATTAAAAAAATAGCATCCGGTTTCAAACCATGGCGTCCAACCGTGGGTTATTTCAATAGTTTCATGAATTTCATGATTATCGGGTAATTGGCCGTCTTGAATTGTTTTAATTCCATCTATAGTATAGTTACTATGTAGTTCCACCATAGTATGATTCTGCTCTACCGTTTCAGAACCATATACCTGTATTTCATAATTATCCTGTGCCGCAGATATAGTAGCAATACAGACAAATAGTGGAATAATTGAAAGTCGAAGCATCATTGTAATAGAATACTGCAATAATATTGGATGAATTTGAAGAAATTCTGTACCACATAATGCTGTTATTCGATTTCGAAAATATCTAGGGCAAAGCAGCTAGCTGATACAGTTGTTACAGTGATGAACTGATTCATACACCACTAATTTCAAATGCATAATTCTGCAATAATCATAAAGCAGCTGCATACATGTAGCTGCTTTATGATTAGTCAGGCATCAAGAGCATTTATTTCCAACCGCCACCTAAAGCCCTGTATAGCTCTATTGAGGCATTTAGCTGTGCTCGTTTTATGGAGCTTAGCTCCAGCTCGCTTTGTAAGAGGCTTGCTTGTGCAGTGATCACTTCAAGATATGTAGCCTTGCCATTTGCAAACAAGAGATTTGCGTTACTGATCGCGGTTCGCAACGTTTGTACCTTATTTGCGGCTACGCCATATTGTTCATTAAGCTGCTCGGTTTGGGCTAGTGCATCCGATACTTCACCTACAGCCACCAACACGGTTTGTCTAAAACGTATTACAGCCTTTTCCCTTTCTGCGAGTGATATTTTATACTGTGTGTGTAATTGTCTGTGCTGCAGTAAGGGTTGTGTGAGCCCACCGGCAACAGCTCCAAACAGCGATGCAGGGATGCTGAACCAGTCACTGAATTTAAAAGCATCCAGGCCACCTGAAGCTGTGATACTTATTGTAGGATACAAATTAGCTTTTGCAATGCCGGTTTGTGCGTTGGCTATCGTTAATGCGAGTTCTCTGCTTTTTACATCAGGCCTGCGAGCCAGCATTGCAGATGGTATGCCTGATGATATAGCGGGCAGTATTACTTCATTTAAAGAACCGCTTCGGCTGATCTTATCCGGCAACCTACCCACGAGAATGCTTAATGCGTTTTCCTGTGTAAGTATATTCTGCTTGAATTGAGGTATGAGCTGTGCTGCAGTCAGGCGCTGTGCTTCGGCTTGTTCTACACCAAGCGCGGTTACCTGGCCTGCATCATACTGCAGGCGTATTATGCGCAGTGTACTGTCATTAAGCGCCAGATTTTTTTGAGCTATATCCATTTGTGCATCAAGCATCAGCAGGCTATAATATCCTTCCGCTACTGTTGCTGCGATCCGGGTCTGCAACGCCTTTTTTGCTTCTTCTGTTTGTATATATGCCGCAAGCGCGCTACGTTTTTGATTACGTACTTTGCCCCAAATATCAGCCTCCCATGTGAGGTTTAAAGCTGCATTATAATCCTCGAGATGTTGTGTCCCCAGGTATTGGTTAATGCTTAACCCGTTCAGGCTGTTATCAGAATAGCGCGTTGTTCCGGCTGAGATTTGCAGCGATGCATCAGGAACATACCCCCATTTTGACTGTCTGAGTAGCAGATGCGACTCGCGTATATTTTCATCGGCTAGCTGCATATCGTAATTCCGCACTATGGCACTGTCTATAAGATTTTGCAGTAGTGCATCGTTAAAGAATGCGCTCCATGAAATATCAGCTGTACCCGCAGTATCATTGTGCTGCTCATTGCGAAAAGAGGAGGGCAGTTCTGACTGTGGTGTAGCAATATCTTTAGAAACATTACAAGCATTAAGACAGACGATCGTCAAAAGTAAGAACAGATTCGTGATGTATTTTTTCATTGAGGTTGTTGTTTGGTAATGAATTAATTATTGGTTTATTGCTGATCTTTTCCTGCAAATGCTGGAAAAGAATAAAAAGTACAGGGATAATGAATAGCCCGAGTATTACTCCCGTAAGCATCCCGCCTGCGGCACCTATACTTATAGAGTGGTTACCTTGTGCCGATGGCCCGCTTGCATTCATCATAGGGATAAGGCCTGCAACAAATGCCAGGGAGGTCATTATAATAGGGCGCAGACGCAGTTTGGCTGCTTCAAGTGCTGATGCAAGTAGTGTCTTCCCGGCTCTTCTTCTCTGCACTGCATACTCTATGATCAGGATAGCGTTCTTAGCCAGTAAGCCTATCAGCATTACTAAAGCTACCTGTACGTAGATATTATTTTCAATACCGGTGAGGCCAATCGCGATGAATACGCCAAGTATACCTGTAGGTATAGAAAGGATCACTGCAAGTGGAAGTATATAGCTTTCGTACTGTGCTGCCAGTAGGAAGTATACAAATAGCAGGCAGAGTGCAAAGATGACAACTGACTGGCCACCGGAAGATATTTCTTCTTTGGTAATGCCTGAAAATTCGTAGGTATATCCCTCAGGCAGATTCATTTTTGCTACCTCTTCCACCGCACGTATCGCATCACCTGAGCTAAAGCCCGGCTTGGCCATTGCGTTTACGCCAATAGAGCTGAACAGGTTGTAGCGGGATGCATTTTCCGCGCCATAGACACGCTTAAACGTAACAAGCGAGCTGATAGGCACCATATCACCGTTGCCGTTTTTTACAAATACACTGTTCATATCAGTAGGTGTAGTTCTGTCAGCTTTATCAGCCTGCACCATCACACGGTAGTATTTCCCGAAACGGTTAAAATCAGAGGCCTGGGCGCTACCAAAATAAGCCTGTATAGTTTGCAGCAGATCCCGCACGCTTACACCTAGTTGCTTGGCTTTTACATTATCCAGTTCCAGCTCCAGTTGAGGATAGTCAGCCTTAAAAGTTGTAAAGGCCATAGCTATCTCCTTGCGTTGCATCAGTGCCATATTGAAATTATTGGCTACGCTACTGAACTTTGCCAGGCTGCCATTATTCCTGTCTTGTAATACAATATCCAGCCCATCAACATTGCTGAAACCCGGTACTGTAGGAAAAGTAAATACAAAGAAATTTCCACCTTTGATATTGCCCAGTTTTCCACGTATATCATTCATGATGGCGTTTATGTCTTTTACTTTGCCTCTTTCCTTGTCAGGCTTCAGCAATACAAAGCATACACCTGCGGACGAACTGGTAGATGATGTAAGTATATTAAAGCCCGATAGCACGTTAAGCAGTTGTGTGGATGGCATTGGCTGTAGTGCATCTTCCGCCTCCTTTAGTACTTCTGTAGTACGGTCCAGTGAAGCGCCGGCAGGCATGGAGAGTGCTATGGCAATAAATCCCTGGTCTTCAGAGGGTATAAATCCGGTAGGAGTGGTACGCACCATCCATACTGTTGCCAGTACTATTAGTGTCAGCCCACCTATGCTTGCCCATTTATAACGTATCAGGAAACGCAGGCTGCCTATATATTTCCGTGTAATGTTATCAAACCCTGTATTAAAACCTGCAAAGAATTTTTCTTTAAAGCTCGCAGGCTTGCCTGCATCATCCCTGTTAGTACCATGATTACTCTTTAATAATAATGCACATAAAGCGGGGCTAAGTGTAAGCGCATTTACCGCTGAGATGACAATAGCTATAGCAAGCGTGAAAGCAAACTGCCGGTAAAAGACACCCGTAGAGCCCTTCATAAAACCAACAGGCAGGAATACCGCTGCCATTACTAAGGTAATGGAGATAATAGCGCCTGTTATCTCGCTCATAGCTGCAACAGTAGCTGCGCGTGCTGGCAAGTGTTTATGCTCCATCTTCGCGTGTACCGCTTCCACCACAACTATTGCATCATCCACTACTATACCTATTGCAAGTATCAGCGCAAAAAGGGTGAGCAGGTTAATACTGAATCCAAAAAGCTGCATAAAAAAGAACGTACCTATAATGGCCACAGGCACAGCAATTGCGGGGATAAGCGTAGACCTGAAATCCTGAAGGAATAAAAACACAACGATGAACACCAGTATAAATGCTTCCAATAAAGTGTGCTCTACTTGATTTATGGACTGGTCAAGCGCACTCTTAGTATTATACAGGATATCATATTTCACACCTTTAGGAAAATGGGCTGCTGCTTTTTCCATAAAATTCTGGATAGCTATCTGTATATCATTAGAGTTAGAGCCGGCCAGCTGAAATGCTGCAATGTCTATTCCCGGCTTTCCATTGATACGGGTATTGCTGGAATAACTATATGCACCCAGCTCTACCCGGGCTACATCCTTAAGCCTCAGTATAGATCCATCAGGGGTACTGCGGATAATGATATTCTCATAATCTTCCGGGTTGTTTAGTTTTCCCTTATATTTTATAATATACTCAAAGGCTTCTTTACTGCTTTCGCCCAGCCTGCCAGGTGCTGCCTCCAGGTTTTGATCCTGTATTGCGGCCGTTACATCTTGTGGTGTAAGTTTATAGGCAGCCATTTGTGCGGGGTTCAGCCACACCCTCATAGAGTAGTTCTTATCTCCTCCGAAAATAATAGATTGTCCTACTCCCTGTATACGCTTGATCTCCGGTATCAGGTTGATATAAGCATAGTTCGTAAGAAACGTCTGGTCATAGCTTTCGGGCTTATCGCTATAAAGATCTACTACCATCAGCAGGCTGTTTTGTTGCTTCGCTGTTGTTATACCCGCTTGTACTACTTCTGCAGGTAGCTGGCTGGTGGCCTGTGCCACACGGTTTTGTACGTTTACAGCAGCCTGGTCTGGGTTGGTGCCCAGTTTAAAATAAACAGTTATAGCAAGGGTACCGTCATTACTGGCGGTAGAACTCATGTAGCTCATACCTTCCACACCGTTAATGGATTCTTCCAATGAGGGAGCTACCGACCGTAAAATGGTCTCAGCATTTGCTCCGGGATAGACGGCAGTTACTAATACCGCCGGTGGCGCAATATCCGGGAATCTTTCCAGGGGCAGTGTTTTAAGCCCAAGGATGCCAAGTATAACCAATAGTATAGAGACTACAGTGGCCAATACAGGCCGCTCTATGAATTTCCTGAACATAATTTGTTGTTTGAAACAGTGATGAAATAACGCTTATCTTTTACTAGCGCTTCATAGATATTTTCTGATCTTTTTTAGGTGCAATGGGATCTATAATAGCGCCATCCTGCAAGTGGTCAAGGCCGTTATATACGATCCGGTCTCCTGGCTTTACGCCATCCTGTACCAGGTAATCCGATCCGTTTTTGCCAATGACCGTGATGGGCTGCTTGGCTACTTTGTTACTGTCACCTACGGTATAGACAAATATTTTGTCCTGCATTTCTATGGTTGCAGATACGGGTACTATTATCGCATTGTTGCGCGGCATTGCCAGTTGTATTTTACCTGTATTGCCGGTACGCAACATGCCCTCCTTATTTGGGAAGCTGGCACGCAGTGTTATAGCTCCCGTATGTTTATCAAATTGGCCATCGATCATCGTTACCTGTCCTTTTTCAGCATATACCGAGTTATCAGCCAATAGCAGGGAAACAGGTGGCAGCCCTTTTATTTTTTCATTGATCGTGCTACCGGGATACTGCTCTTTAAAACGAATAAAGTCACCCTCGCTAAGAGAGAAGTAAGCATAGATCTCCTGTACGTCGGATAGGGTAGTCAGCGGCTCTGCATCTGTCCTGCCCACAAGGCTCCCTTGCTTCTTTGGCAGCCTGCCTATATACCCGCTTACAGGGGCATTGATAGTTGTATACCCGAGGTTTATTTTAGCAGCGGCTACTGCAGCCTTAGCTTGTTCGGCATTAGCTACTGCAAGCTGGTATGCGGTACGTACTGCTTTCAATTGTATTACAGACACCACTTTACTTTCTACCAGTGGTGTTACTTTATCTATTTCCAATTGTGCATTGGCCACAGCAGCCTCCGCTGCATGCTGGCTGGCCACAGCGCTATTATACTGCTCCCGATAAGGCAGATCATTGATTTTGAAAAGGGGCTGTCCTTCTTTTACATAGGCCCCTTCATCTACATACACCTGGACAAGGCTCCCTTCCACCTGTGGGCGTATTTCTACATTTACCTTTCCTTCCAGTGATGCTGTATATTCATTTTGTGTAGTAGTGTTGCCGGTAACGATGGTTACAACCTCTGTAGCCGGAGGCGGAGCTGCCTGCATTGTTTTTTTAGGAGAGCAGCTATAAAGAAATAATATTGATAATGAGAGAAAAGTAAGCTTCATATAGTGTTTGATTTTTTACGTAATGTTTGATGATTTACTTATTGTATTTTATGGCATTAAACCATTTATCAGTGTTAAATTATTATGAAAAAAAATTAATCCGAAATCGATCTTATGATACCTGTGATGGCACGTTTCAATATTTGTTTATTCATTTCATCAGTTGTGCCTATTCGTACAATATTTATTGATATAAGGCCATGCACCACCGACCAAAATGTGTAGTACCACCTGCAAAGTTCATCGTCTGTAACTTTCTTGTTCTTTGTTAGCTCCCGTATTACCTCCTGGAAAAGATCTCCGGGCCACTCGGTTTCATTCAAACTATTCTGCACCACACAACAATTCATTTCTACCCCGTACATTATCTGATAGTACTCTTTTTCAGCAAAAGCAAAATTCCAATATGCCATCCACATGGCTTCCAGTTGTGTGGATGGTAGACGGTGCTTGCTTTTTGCTTCCTTTATACGTTCATAAAGCAGCGCATATCCCTGGCGTGTCAGTTCAAGTAGTATGGCTTCCTTATTAGTAAAGTACTCATAAATGATAGGAGCTGTGTATTCAATAACCTCCGCTATCTTACGCAGGCTTAGTGCCTGCCAGCCTTCTTCCTTTACTATTTGCAGGGAAGCAGTAAGTATTTTATTTCTGGTTTCTTCTTTCAAACGTTGTATACGTTCTTTACTGGCCATAAAACAAAATTATGCGGGTAAGTAATTTAACACTGTTAAGCAAAGGTAGGTGACATTTGAGAATCAAACGTCTTGGTGTTGCTACGAAAATACAAATGAGGATATTGAGGATAGCTATTGAGCTATTAATTTAAATACATTAGAGTCTGCTAAACTCGCACCAATTGGAATCTAACAAACACATGCAGGCTCAATGTTAGAAAATGCTTTTTCTTAAAGCGAATTTAAGGCGGGTTGTTATTTCCTTATCAACAAAACCAAATTGTATCGCACACATTGCTAATCCTAATCGTCCTTTAACTTTTAGTTTGTCACATAACCTGGTACGATAGCCTTCTACTGCCTTGATCGTTGTTCCCATTTTTGTTGCTATCTGGTTGCAGCTAAACTCGGTGGGGCAGTATTTCAAATACGCTATTTCATTATCAGAGAAATGGGGTAATCTTATCATCCCGGTTTGGACTTGCTTAAAAAATTTCTCCTCAGTTACTCCGGAATGATAAATGCCGTTTTCGTGTATGTTTATTATCGCGTCTTTGATATTTTCCGGATTACAGTTCTTTAGTAGATAGCCATTCACACCAAGATGTATCATTTTTATCAGGTGTAATTCTGTTTCAAATGCGGTAATCACTAAGGTCTTTATGCGTGGCCATTTCTCTTTTAATTTTTGCATTGTTTGGAAACCATCCATCTCGTTCATGTGAATATCCAACAGTATGATGTCTGGCAGCTTTTCGGCCCACGTGAGTTGAGTTATAAGGTCTTTACCACTATCTGCTTCTATATCTACGTTTATACCCCCAAATGCATTTATCAAAGATATTATCCCCTTGCGTACCATAACATGATCATCTGCATACGCAATATGTATTGTTTCATATTTCATAATAACGATGAATTTTAACTAAAAGTAATTAACATCTCAATAACAACCAATCATAATTATTTGAAAATAATTTTTTATTATACGTATAATTTTTATTGCACAATGTTCATTATCAATAGTATATGCGTTTTATTTTCGTTTTTTATTTTTATAAATAGAGTGATTTCATTCTATTTAATGACAATTAATAATGCAAATTTTACATTTAATTAGCATTGAAATTAACATGGTCATAAGAAATTAAACAATTATCGACTGTATAAAATTTCTGCCGACGTACAAAAAAACATTATTGTTTCACCAAAAATCAACAAAAACATGAGAAAGAAATTTCTACTTTCGGTGTTAGGTGTCGTATGGTTCCTTTGTCTTGGCCTGATGGCAAGGGGGATTACAACTATTACGATCACCGGCCCTGCCACAATGTGCGCAGGCAATTCAGGGTCTTATTTTATTTCGCCCACGGCGGGTATTCATTATCAGTGGGCGGTCACGGCCGAAGGTACCATTACCGGGCCAAGTACCAACCCTTCGGTTGGTGTACTTTGGGGCGGTATTGGCACTGCTACTGTAACTGTAGATGGTTATGATAGCAGCAATACGTTACAGCAAGTAGGAACGCTTACTGTAATGGTAGCGCCAATACCTGCGCCCTACATTACTGCAGATAAAATAGCAGGATGTCAGAATTTTGCTGACACACCCACACGAGGCGGAGAGAAGGGTGGCTCTACTCCGGGCGATCCGCATATACTCGACGATGGCAGTGGCTGCCCCAAGGTATGCGACAGCAGCATTGTAACATATACAGGCTACGGACCTCCCGGTAGTACTTTCGGATGGACGGTTACAGGTGGGACAATTATCGGCACCACTGCTAATACATGTACTGTATTCTGGAATGGCCCTGTTGGTTATGGTAGTATTACTGTTTCAGATACATCAGTGTACGGATGCGTGGGGACAAAAACGATATGCATCAGTATCATAGAAAAACCACACGCAAGTTTTCTCGGGGTCACGAATATTTGTATTAATCAGCCCGCGATATTTATCGATAATTCCACAGCTTCACCTACATCGCCTATCATCAATTGGTTTTGGGATTTTGGCGATGGCAGCACATTTACCTCAGCAACATCTTCTACAGTTACACACACCTATACTACAGCAGGGCCTGAAACGGTAACGCTTGTTGTGAGGAATCAGTGCGGCTGCACAGATACATTCAGAATGAGTGTAACAATCAATCCGTCGCAGGGGGTAACGATCGTATGTCCGGGTGTAGTTTGTGATAGTACTACTGCGTCTTATTCACTTTCTCCAAGCGTGGCTTGCGGTACATATTCATGGCATGTGCAAGGTGGCATTATCACATCAGGTGCAGGCACATCATCCATCACGGTTCAGTGGACGAATGTAGACACGACCGGTTTTGGATATGTAGCGTTTGATGCAAGTAGTTGTGCTATTGCATGTCCGTCAACCACCATCATTAAAGTCCCGGTTATTACGCCACATGGCCATATTTTTGGGCCAAAGACCGTTTGTCCGTTCACTCAATATTTGTATAACCTGCCACAGTGGCCTACCACATTATTTACATGGTCGGTACTTACCACTACAGGTGCTACACTATGGCCTACCGACCAGAACAATCAAATAGCACTTAATACACATGGCCCTGGTGTCATTGTACTGAAGTGTGTATATGAAAATACACTGCTGGGTTGTGGTGGTATAGCGTATGATACTATAAGGGTAGAATCGCCCGATAGTATTTTGGGGCCTATAGAACAATGTTTCGGTAGTATAGGCAATTATACTCTGGCAAGTGGCGCTACCGGCGACTGGACGTTGACCTATCCCGATCTGAGCACTTATACAAATACTACAAATCTGCTTACAGCCACATTCAGCCAGGTAGGTACTTATGAACTCGATGTTACCGGTAATTTTTGCCTGTCTCATCCGTTATCTATAAGAGTAGATTCATTGCCACCTGCGCCTGATAGTTTGCTGGGTCTTGATACTACATGCTTTGGTGTACCGGTTACCTATATTGCAAAAAACAACCTGCCGGGTAGTATATTCGGCTGGTCTGCGATAACAGGTAGCCCATCTACTTATAATGGCGATCATTATACAGTTACACTTAGTGGTGCCAGCCCTGCTACAATAATGGTATGGCGCGAAAGTTCGGATGGCGCGCATTGCCGTTCTGCTGCTATATCCAAGCTGGTATATAAGCCTTATGTAAACCCGCATGTTACGGGTACAGATACGGTATGCCCTAATACGGTATATGCCTACGATGCAGGATATTATAAAGGTGAGGTCTATCATTGGTCGGTATATAACCCGCTAAACGGTAGCGTGCAAACCGATGGCCTGACTACATCGCAGATATTGTTCAACAATATTCCGGGCCCTGTAGATGTTATCGTAACAGTTACAAAATGCAGCACCACATATAGCGATACAATGCACGTTTATGTAAGATCATTAGGTGCGCCATCCATTACCATTACTCCCAATCCTGTATGTCGCGATCAGCCATTCACGGCGTCTGTTTCCGGCATTAGTTCGGGTACAGTAGACTGGGATTGGGGCGATGGTACAACCCATGGTTCAGGCTTTTCTGCAATACATGCTTATCACGATCTGTTAGGTACCAGCTTCACTCATACGGTTGTTTGCACCGTTACAAATCCATTTGGTTGTGTAGCTGTTATAACACAAAGCCAGGTAGTTACTGAGCTTCCGGCACCTGTAGCTAATGTAACGCCCGATGGTCCGTTTGTTTCCTGCGCACATCCTTCACAGCCAATAACAGCTACGCTTACGGCAGGTTATGAGCCTACCTCAACGTTGATATGGGAAAATGCAGCTACTGGCGTTATCACATCTTGTGGTTCACCTTTCTTGTGCAACCCTCATCTTGTTACCAACTATGGTGTCTATTATGTGATAGCAGTTGGTGCTAATGGTTGCAGGGATACATCTAATAGGGTAGAGTTCGATACCTGCCAGATCGTGCCGCCATGTGTTATCGCGGGTAGTCCGTATGCTACAATAAACATTGCTACGGTCAATTGCGGAGTAGTACATCTTGGCGGAACATACGCATCATTCCCTACTGCTTTCTCATGGAGCTGGCAGTGGCCAACACAGGCGTTAGGTGTAACGACGACGAATACTACGCTCTATTGTAATTTTAACCTTGCGGGCAACTACCATTTCAGGTATATAGTAGGGTTCACGGATATAAGCAATGATACCTGTTACTTCTTTGGCGATACCACGATTACGGTGCCATTTATAGCGGGCATGGGTCACTCGGTAGCATGCTCGGGTTCAGGGTATAATGTTACGATGTTCGATCATTCTAATTACGTACCGGGTCATGCACCATATTCATACTCCTGGTATGTTGATGGTATACACCAGGCTACAACAGGTACATCAAGCTATACGGCGTTTTTAGCGCCGGGTACGCATATACTTAATGAGTGGACGTATTATGGTCCCGGCACGCTTGATAGCTGCGAAGCTACAGACACAGTAGTTCTCGATCCGTTACCTGTAGCCAGCTTCTCTTTCATGAGAGATACCACCTGTGCTATATTAGCGGCTGTACAGTTTACCAATTTAAGTACTCCGCTCACACCACCATTATCTTATATGTGGAGTTTTGGTGATGGGCCTGAAGGTAACACACAAACCAATCCGTGGAAAGTGTATAGCTCAGGTGGCATTTACCCGGTTACACTTACTGTTACAAATCGGTATAATTGTACATCGAGCTTCACGTTGCCGGTAAATATTATCAACCCTGATCTGGCAGGTACGATAGGGGACGATTCCGTTGCGTGTGCAGGTTCAGTCATTACATTGATATATCACAACACTGGTTCTAATTCACCTGAGCATTATTACTGGATGGATGGATCTGACAGTATGTACATGACCTTGGTTAATACGACCAATGTATATACTGCAGGCTCTTATTGGGTGATAGGAACAGACCACTTTGGTTGTTATGTACCTTATCCCTCAGCACCTATGGCTCATTTGAATGTGAATCTCATTAACCCGCCGCCGGCTATTATTAGCGGCGATACAAGTCAGTGTCTCAATGTTTCCTATACGCTGAATGGATATGCGGGTAGTGACCCTGCAATTGGATATACATGGCTGAGAAATGGTGTGCCTGTATCGTCAGGCCCGTCTTATACTGATGCGGCCGCGACCACAGGTTCATTTACATATCAGTTGATAATCACATTACCGAATCCGTTGGGAGGCTTCTGTGCTGATACAAGTGCGCCGTTCATTGTTACGGTACACGCACAACCGGGGCCACCAACTATCGGATACAGCATGATTGATTGCAATACCTATACTGTGAAGCTCAGTGCAGGTGGGCCAACCTCGGGTTTCTACAACTGGAGCAACAGTATGTCGGGACAAACGATCGTAGTACCGGAGGGTGGTGGCCCTTACAAGGTATGGTACACCGATACCTTTGGCTGTACCAGCAGCACTACCGCTGTGGTGCCACGCGATCCACGCTTGTACCTTTGGGTATTCCCATCGGGCTGCTATGACTTCTGCAAAGCTTCATTGCCACGCACTATAGTTGGCCCTATAGAGCCGTTCAACTATTGGGGTTATTTGGAGGATCCTACGCTCATTGTTGAGTCAGGAACATTCAGCCCTGTTGGCTCTTATGCGATAAGCGGTGCCGGCGACTACCAGCTTATACTCGCGAACGCTCTGTGTAGGGATACAAGCGATATGATGGATGTAACCGTCGATCCTACTTGTGTAGGTTGTAAGCAAGTAATGTTTACTCCGCTCAAGGTGTACCAGACGCATTGCGATCCACTGCCGCCTGCAGATGGCAGAACAACTGCTACGGCTCCGGACACATGCTGTCACGATTATATCATCATCCGCTTTACAAATTCGGGCCCGTCGCCGATCGGTGTTTCGCTTACAGCTACCAGTGGGTATCTGGCACCATCTGGCACCATATCTATCGTAGGCACTATGATAGATACATTCCAGTTCATACCTGATCCGGGATTTGCGGGTGGCAGTGTAGTAATAACCATTACATACACAGATCCTAAAACAGGGATAGTGTATACTTGTACACAAAAGATAACAGTACCAATATGTAACCCGGCTAATGGCGGTAGATCATCTGATGATGATGAAACGATTGGCGGTCAAACTACTATCGCTCCCGATGGTATGTCCGTTATAAAACTGGTACCTAATCCTGCGCAAAACAGTACAAGGGTCGACTACCAATTTACCGGCGATGCTGCGGGTGCTTACATCGAAGTATATGATATGATGGGCAGACAAATTGCAAAACATCCCGTTACACAAAATGAAGGTAGCGTGATATTGCAACTCGAAAATGTAACATCAGGCATATACCAGGTAGTACTAAGACAGAATGGGCGGCCTATATTACAAAGTAGGTTAAGCGTCATTCATTGATGATCATTGATCTGTACCAGGGTAGAGCATTGCCCTATCCTGGTACTTTTTTTTAGTAACTTCAAATACAAATCTTGTACTATGAAAAGAGCTTTATTTGCTGTATGTTTTTTTGTAGTTATCTGCGTGGCACATACAAATGCAGTTGCACAGACATGGAAATGGGGAATAAGAGGAGGCAGCGCTGATGGCACTGCGGGCGGGCCTGATGAAACAGTAATAGACATGGCTACCGATCCCGGCGGCAATGTTTATCTTTTAAGCAAAGTATTACAAACAGGGCTGTCGGTCGACGGGCATGGGATAACAGGATGGGGTGTACAGGATATAATGGTATCAAGTTTTAAGTGCGATGGTACATACCGGTGGTCAAAGATCATCGGAGGTAGTTCCACAGATGTGCCGGCGGCATTGAAGACAGATTCGTTGGGTGGTGTGTACATAGCAGGCGCTTTTTCAACACACTTTATAAATATTCATTTAGATACAGATACTACCTGGTCTACAGGAGCATCTTTCAAAAGCATATTCCTTGTAAAATACGATACTGCCGGCAACTATAAATGGCTGCGTATGCCCGAGTCGGATACCGTAGGTACTACATCTGCTAATCGTTCGTTAGATATGGATGTAGACGGTGCAGGAAATGTATATTGGATGTGCGGGCTGGCGGCCGGCGCGTACGAAGACGGTAGTTATATTGCGACTAACAAAGGTATTCACATACTTAAATACAGCAGCAGCGGAACGGAATTGGGGGGGACTGCATTACAGATCGGTTATAGTGCAGTAACTACGGGTGGCCTTTTCATGAAGCGCGACCATATACTCGGCAGGTATTACATCACCGGCAATTTTGGTTTGGGCGATTATCTGGCAGGGCTCACATTTAATGGTACAGCTATCACAAAACCAATGTTCCTTGGAGCATTTGATAATACCGGTACGTTACTTTGGCACAAAGAGAATACTTCAATATATAGTAATTGGTTAGGCAGGGCTGCAGTCGACAATGCAGATGCTATCTATATATCCGGTTCGTCGGAAGCATTCGGCGCGCCCGATACATTCAATTCATATACTATTATCAATACTGTAGCTGAATATGGTACAACACAGCTGGTCGTAAAACTCGATACAGCAGGGAATAATATCTGGGCGATAAACTCATCTGCACAAAATATGAGCTACTTTAATTCCATTACCGTTAATGGTACAGCCGTAGCCATAGCAGGCAACTATAACGGCAAGCTCGTTTGCGTTGGCTTCGATTCCTTATTGCATTCAGTAAGTGGTGAGGGGTATGATGTTTTTCTTATGCGGCTCAACGCAGGTACAGGCGCTTTTACTGGTTTAGATACATTGGCCAGCAACCTTACGGGTAATGAATTTGCAACGGCTATCGCTAACGATACACATGGTAATGTTTATGTTGGAGGCAATTTCAGCAGTAACCTTTATGTAAATACAGACACCTTAGTAAGCAATGGAGGAGGGTCAGATTTTTTTGCAGCAAAATTTGGTTATGATAATTGCGGATGCACAACCACTCCTGTTGCTGCATATACATACAGTGGAATGAACCCCATATCATTTACCTATACCGGTACTACAACCGGTCTCTATAGTGTGACGTGGGATTTTGGCGATGGCAACCATGCAACAGGCACTACGGCATCGCATTATTATAGTGTTGGTGAATACATGGCATGTGCCACTGCATACACATCTTGTGGCAGCAGCACTTTTTGCGATACTGTTCTTATTCCTGAAAGCGTGGGGAATAATACTGTGAGTGCAATAAATATATATCCGAATCCCGCTCGCGACGAACTGGTTATAGACAATGCGAAAGCGGGGGCGGATATTAAACTATATACGATACAGGGGGTATTGGTTTACTCAGACAAGATCATAAATAATAGACAGATTATAGCCTTGGATAGCTTTGAATCGGGAACATACATCTTACGTGTAACCGATAAAGATGGTGTGATTACAACCCGGACCGTGATCAAAGAATAATAAGGCTAACCCTTAAAAGCGCGTAGTGAATGTTTCAACATTTACTACGCGCTTTTATTTGAGGCTCCCGAAATTTGTGTTTTATATACAGGATACATGTCTGTCATACTGCAGCTTAACTCATATAAGGGCGCAAACGTACTCTTGCGTCATCGAGTGCAGAAAGTGTATCTGCAAACCGTGTATTGAAACCAATTTCCGGATTTTTAGGATCATGCATAGGGTAGGAAGCATTTGCTTCAATAATAGACAGATGATGCTTTATGCTTTTTATTATTGCCTTCGATCCTTCGTCTTTACCGGTGATGCACGCTATGGTATCATTGAGCAATTGTATTATCTGTGTATGGTTCAGCCTGAAGGTGCCTATGGGGTCTGCCAGGTACATCATAGATATGTATATAAGGTGGTCGATAAATGTATCGCCCGGGTCTTCCTCAGAAGTGGTAGTAATGTTTATGATCTTCAGTGCTAATTGCTGGTCCTCCTTTGTTATAGTGCAGAGGCCTATCAGCAGGTGTAGTATGTAAAAGTATATGCCCGCGGGGAATGATAGTCCGTCGCGTATAAGGTCTGTGGTTTTAAGACGCTGAGCAGCTACAAACTTTGAAAACAAAATCGTAGAATTATTATTGGTGCTCCACCATTTATCCAGTGCGGCTTCTGCGTATTGGGCTGCCCGTTCTCTGTCAAAATAATTGTCACCCACGAAGATATCCGTTTGCGGTGGATGCTCACCCCATTCATTTATTATCCGCACCATTTCTGTTTTTATCTTGCCATCAAATTCAGGTATCGATGGGCCATATGGGTTTAGAATGTGAGGCAAGCCATTTTTCGTAAACTGCTCCCACAGCGTGTCTTGGTATGGCCACTTTTTCGATTTACCCACCAAATTTCCTGCATATCCTTTTGTTAAAAAATTGTAGTACTGATAGGTAATAGCCATCTTCCCACTGTCGGCAGTATTGCCCAGGTCGATGTAGAGGTTATCTGTCATCCATTTTATACTATAATTAATAAAGTTTTTTCGCCCGTCGCCGTAGTATAACACTGCTGCAAAGTAGCGTTGCCACGGATATGGCTCTGGCGATCGGTCTATGCCCATAGTATATTGTAAGCATAGCCATTTACGGAGCTCAGGTAATTCTTCAGGGGCCAGAGTATGGCTTCTATCAACAGGTGGCATATTAATTTGTTTAAATGTTACGGCTTACTGCAATGGTGAAATTTATAGTTTCATATTCTTTCGTGCCTCATCAAGCGCGGTAAGCGCGTTAGCGAGGCGTGTATTAAGATCTACGGTAGGGTTGTAAGGATCGGTCCATGGGTAAGACGTATCGGCATTGATAATAGCCATCTGTTGCTCTACAGCGGTCTTAATAGCAGCAGACGCTTCATCCTTGCTATGGATACAATCCTTTGTTCTTCTGAGCATATCAAAGATATGGTCGCGATCATATTTATAAGTCCCATTTGGATCTGCCATACTGAGCAGAGCCATATAGAGCAACTGGTTAATGAATATGTCATTAGGGTATTCATCAGAAGAAGCAGTACTGCTAACAATATGTTGCGCCATTGTCTGGTCATTCTTCCCGGTAGTACCCAGGCCGATAAGTAAGTGCAGGAGGTAAAAATATATGCCTTCCGACATTGATTTTAATGAAATTAGCTCTTTTACTTTATCACGTTGCGCGTTGGCAAAATTTTCAATAAGGCGTGTTGATGCACTGTTTGTGCCCCACCATGCATCCAGTACGGGTTTCGCAAGAACCGCCGGTGCTTCGCCATCAAACATATTCGTCCCCACATTTATCTCAGTCATTGGTGGTTTCAGCACGCCATTAGCCTGTAAAATGCTCAGCATTTTTTCCCTTAATTCGTCTTTGTACGCTACACCGTTAATAAATACGTTTTCTATTATTGGGATAAAAATTCCTTTACCATACACGACCCCACGATTTACCTTACCATCTTTAAATGAAGGGTCTTTATAACGATAAGAAAAACCTGATAAAAAGGCCTTCCAGTAATCTTGCCATGGCCATCCATCCCAGGAATTGCCCTCTGCATTAGGCGGAATCGGATCAAATTTTGTCTTTTTACAAAAATCATAATATTGGCAAATGATCGTCATCCTATCGGCACCCGAAAAGTCGGTAAGATCTCTGTATAGTATACTTAGCATGCTTCTTATACTTAAGTTGCCAAAGCTCCATACTATATTGGGTATCTTTAGAACAGTAGAGAAATACCGTCGCCACGGCTCAGGCTCAGACGACATCTCAGACCCTATAGAATATTGCAGGGAAAGCCATTCGCGGAGCGGTTCCAGTTCTTCAGGAGATATTGCATTTATATATGCTGGAGGGGCCATCTCATTTTGATTTTAAAAGGTGATTGATTATTTTCTTAAGTGCTATAACGACATACTGTTTCGTGCATCATCGAGCGCGGCAAGTGCGTTAGCGATGCGTGTATTAAGATCCACGGTAGGGTTGTAAGGATCGGTCCATGGGTAAGATGTATCGGCATTTACAATAGCCATCTGGTATTCTACAGCGGCCATTATAGCGGCAGAGGCATCATCCTTGCTATGGATGCAATCTCTTGTTCTTCTGAGCATATCAGAGATCTGATCGCGGCTAAATTTATATGGTCCATTCGGATCTGCCATATGGAGGACCGCCATGTAGAGCAACTGGTTAATGAATATATCATTAGGGTATTCATCAGATGTAGCGGTTGTGCTGACTATCTGTTGTGCCATTATCTGGTCACCCTTGCCGGTTGTGCCCAGGCCTATAAGTAAATGCAGGAGGTAAAAGTATATGTCCTCAGTCATTGGCTTTAATAAAAGCAGCTCTGTTACTTTAGCGCGTTGTGCTGCGGCAAAATTTTCAACGAGGCGTGTTGATACATTGTTTGTGCCCCACCATGCATCCAGTAAGGGTTTCGCAAGTGCTGCAGGGGTTTCGCTATCAAATATATCCGCTCCTATATTTATCTCAGTTGGTGCTGGTTTTCGTATGTCATCATGCGTTTTAATGCTTTCCATCTTTTCTCTTAATTCATCTTTGTATAGTACGCCATTAATATATACGCCTTCGAGTATAGGAATGAAGATCCCCTCCTCGTATTCAACGTTGACGTTTTTTAGAAATCGATCCATATAACTATAAGAAAATCCAAGCAGGAATGTCGTCCAGTGGCTCCTCCACAGTTCTCTCTCCCCGGGCAAGGGAGGTCTCACCGCAGTATGTGGAACGAGGTAAAATTTCGCTTTTTTGCAAAAATCATAATACTGACAAATGATCGCCATCTTATCGGCATTTGCAAAGTTTGCAAGATCCCTATATAGTATGCCTAACATACTCCTTATGCTTAAATTGCCAAAATTTAATACGATATTGGGTATCTTAAAAACAGCAGAAAAATACCGCATCCATGGTTCAGGCTCAGACGACATTTCCGGCCCCATGGAATATTGCAGGGAAAGCCATTCCCTAAGAGGTTCCAGTTCTTCAGGAGATATCGTATTTATATATGCTGGAGCAGCCATTTCGTTTAATTTGATCAATGATCTTTTGTTTTACAAAGACATGCTTTTTCTTGCTTCATCGAGCGCGGCAAGTGTATCCGCAACGCGTGTATTAAAGCCTATCGACGGATTATATGCATCGTTCATAGGGTAGGATGCATCGGAGTTCAGTATGTCCAGTTGTGTCCTCATAGCTGCCACTATTGCCTTAGATGCGTCGCATGTATTTTTTATACAGTCAATGGTGTCATTCAGCATTTTCATTATCTGGTCTCTGTTCCATTTATAAGTACCACGAGGATCAGCCATATACATAAGCGACAGATATAACAGCTGATTGATGAATACATCATTTGGGTATTCATCAGAACTTGTATTGGTGCTCACTATCACCTGGGCTTTTACCTGGTCTTCTGTCGTTAATGTACAGAAGCCAATAAGTAGATGAAGTATATAAAAGTATATACCGGATGGAAGGGGCGTTCTATCCTTCATAAGGTCGCTGAGCTTTAAACGCTGGGCGGCTATCAGTTCCCTCAGCACTGCAGTGGATGTATTATTATTGCCCCACCATGTATCAAGCAGTGTTTTTGCCGCAGTGGCGGGTATTTCTCCCTTATCTATGATGGTGCCCATATTGATATCGGCAGCCGGAGGATTATCACCCCAACTCGCAAAGACAGATTCCATCTTAGCTTTCAGGGGCACACCGTTTGGTATCACTACAGCTCTGTCATAATATATTTGCTGGTACTGGTCGGCATCTCTGTCATAACAGTATTCAAATGCAAAACCATGTAAGAAAGTACACCAATGATCTTTCCATGGCCATGGCCTGTCCCCGATAGGGAATGAATTATCGGGTGGCGCGCCTATGTGTACTCTGTTACAAAAATCATAGTACTCATATATAATGGCCATTTTTCCGCAGTCGTTTATCTTGTCCAGGTCATCGTAGAGTTTGTTGGTCATCCATTTTACACTATCGTTCTTGAAGCGTGGCAGCAGATCGGCTATATGTATCACAGCATCAAAATACCTGGCCCATGGCTCCGGTTTAGACGACATCTCAACGCCAATATTATACAATAAGAATAGCCAGTAACGAAGATCGTTCAGTTCTTCAGGCGCTAATGTGTGATCCTTATCTGCTTGTATCATACTGTTCGTGTTAAAGCTTATACATACATGGTTTTCCGTGCTTCATTCAGTGCATTAAGTGTGTCACTCATGCGTACTCTAAAACCTGCATCCGGATTGTTAGGATCGTGCATCGGGTAGGAGCGGTCGGCATTCATTATGGCCAGGCTCTCTTTGATAGCGGCAACAATGGCTTTTGAGGCTACATCATCACTCTTCACAATCCCCAGGATGTCATTGAGAAAGTTTTTTATCTGTTCCGCATTCCATTTGTATTTCCCTATCGGATTTATTAAGGCCATTAAGACCATATATACTAACTGGTTGATGAAAATATCATTTGGGTAGCTATCAGATGGTGTCTTTGTATTGACCAGTTTTTCTGCCTGTACCTGGTCAGCGGTTGATAACATGCATAGCCCTATAAGCATATGGAATATGAATAAGAATGTATTAGCGGTAAGCGTGTCTGTGCTTTTAATGAGCGTTTTCATTTTTTCGCGCTGTGCTTCCGTAATGCTTTTTAGCACATTTGCTGCTGTGCTGTTCTCCCCCCACCATTTGTCCAGTGCTGTCTTTGCTGGTACGGCGGCTATTTCCCATTTCTCTATTGCCGTTCCCGGATTTACATCTGATGCAGGCGGTGTAGGCCACCATAAGGTTTTAATGGCTTCCATTTTTGGTTTACGGGCAGCCGGTAGCTGTGGTATATTAAGGCCTGGACCATAGATGTGCTGGTCATATTGGTCTGCATCATCATCGTAACGCCAGGTATAAGAGAAACCGGTAATAAATGCGGTCCAGTAGTCTTTCCACGGCCATATACCTACGCTTAGGGGCTCGGCATTTGATGGCGCACCCGAAATGTTTATCCTTCTGCAATAATCATTGTACTGAGATAAGATGGCCATCTCATTGTTTCTGGCTATCAGGTCCAGATCAGTATACATCGTATCTATTATCGCCTTAATGGTAGTGTTTGTAATAGCAGGATATACATCATATAGCCGTAGCAATGAATTAAAATACCTGCCTACTGCGTCTGCCTTGTTATACATGTTTACACCAATAGTATATAACTGATCTAGGTACACGCGTATCTGTGGCAGTTCAGCAGCCTCCAGTACATTTTCGGTTGTTTCGGTTACGGGCATGTTGTGTTTTTTGTTTATTATGGTGTAAAACCTGTTGTTAAAAAGTTATTTTTTTTCTTGCATCATCCAGTGCTGCAAGTGTATCTGCTTTACGCGTAATAAAAGGTGCCGAACTGTATGGGTCTTGCAGAGGATAAGAGACGTCCGCGTTAAGCATATCCAGACCGAGTTTTATTGCGGCCTTTATTTTTGTAGAGCCGGCATCCGTGCCTTGAATAACATTTAAAGTGTCGTTTAGAAAACCTTTCAACTGTTCATGGTTCCACTTGTATTGCCCGCGAGGGTCAGCTATATATATCAATGCGATATACACCAGGTGGTTTATGAATGTATCATCAGGATAAGTATCGGATGATGTAACGGTCGATGCTATTGCCGATGCTTTTTCCTGGTCTGTAGTATTTAAAGAGCAGTAAGCGATCAGCGAGTGAAATATGAAGAAGTATTGTTCAATGGATAACGGATCTGTGCTGGTGATAAGATCTCTCATCTTATCGCGTTGTGCATTTGTAAGGCTTACTAATACCTTGTTCTTGGTCTCTGTGGTCCACCACGCGTCTAATTTTACCTTGGCAGCATTAGCAGGTATCATACCGTCTCTTATATCAGATCCCACCACCAATTCATCTGCAGAAGGTGAAAGTCCCCAGTCATCGACCACTTTTTTTAATCTTGCTTTTCGATTTGTAGGGTGTTCCGGAATATCGAGACTAACGAAATATCTCCGCTGATCATCCTGATCGGCATCATAATCGTAGCACCATATATAAGCAAACCCGTTTAGAAAGGCGAACCAATAGTTGCGCCATGGCCAGGTACCGTCCATTCCGCGGGCATTGTCGGGTGGCACATCTATACGCACCTGGCTGCAATAGTTGTAATATTGAGAGAGTACGGTCATCTTATCATTATTAGAGATTTGACTCAAGTCATCATATAGTTTATCTATCATCCACCGCATACTATTGTTTTTGATGTTAGGATAAACATTTCCCATCTTCGTTAGCGCATAGAAGTATTTATTAACCCCGTTCGCATCAGTAAATAATTGCGGTCCTAAAGATTGCAGGTTTGCAAGCCACGTGCGTACATGTGGAAGTTCATCGGGTTCAAAGCCATAGTTAGTATCTGTAACAGTCATATTGTTTGATTTTTTTTGTTTACGGAGAACGACGGGCGCGGGGCAATATGATATGTCTGTAGGAACGCATGTAGGTGGTTCCACATATTCTCTGTAAGCAAACATCCATTCGTTAAAAGGCCGTCTTTTTTCCTTGTTAATATATTTTCTTGAATTGTTGGGTAGCATCGTTTGGTCGTCCATCCTGTCTTCCGATATGAGTGTCGGATCGCAATTAAAATCCCTGAAGACAGCGAGTCCATTAGTTCCCACGCCCAGTGTACGCATCGTATAACCGTATATGTCCAGGAATTCAGGATTAACTGCGGGACTCGCTACAATTTTGAATTGAACATAACCCGTATTTGTATAAAAGGCATCGTTTTTTCCTACATCAAGTATCCACGTAATTGTATTGTCTACCTGCATTTCCGGTTTGCGAACGGTAGATTGTTCACGAAGGCCACCAAATTTTTGGAAAGCTGCTCTCAAAGCACTGAATGGAGTACGTACTATCATTATCCTTCCCAGTGTTGGTGTGGCTCCGCCGGATAATTTTACGCTTTGCCACACGATATAATTCTTACGTGGGCCATCATCTATTTTCCATATATTGGGTACGGGGTTTTTTTCGAGTGTCGGCTCTGCAGGTAGTTTTATCTTATTCGTACTATTTGCTTTTAATAAGTTAGCCAGATCTGTGCTTACAGCCCCAAGACCAAGAGCGGTAGTGTAGGGTATATTGCAAATGATCTCATTATCTTCGAGGTCAATAACATTATACGCTACTGTGAAGCGATCATCATAACCCGCTACAATATTATAGCTTGCCAGTGCGCTGCCCTTGCCCTTTATCTGCCATGTACTTTGCTCGTTGATGCTTGTTATCGTAGCCCGCTCACTGATGGTAATGTTTTTTTCTGCCAATATCCCCTGCACCGCTGCAATATTTTTTCCATTTAATATTGAAGCCAGTTGCCATGGGGTAGGGTCATCGATCTCAATGGCTGATGCTGCACTATTCAGCTCGTCGAGACAGGCGCTAAAGTCTACGTCTTTTTTCAATATCCGGCGCAAGGGCACACCATTGGTAACGTTGCCGGTCACGCCGGGTATGGGTAAACTAATCGCCGCGTTCATGAAATTTGCACCCATAATAGTTGCCGCCGAAAAATCAGTGCCCTGCAGGTTAGCGTCAGTAAAAGATGCGCTACGCCCATTAGAGCCGGCATTTAATACTACGTTCTTAAACATCGCACCCATTAGATTGGTATTGGCAAAACTGGTCCCGCTTAGTGTTGCGCCGGTAAAATCAGCGTAATATAAATTTGCGCCATCTAATACAGCATCTGCAAGATTAGTTTGGTTCAGCATGGCCGACTGGCCGGTTTGTCCGTTATTATATAACTGGCAACTCCTTAGAGAACATGCGGTAAGATTTGCCTGTGTGAGTGTAACACAGGCCATATTACTATAATCGAGAATAGCTGGCCTGGCGCCGTCAAAGAACACCTTGATCTCGTATTTCTTTGGGCTCGGGTCTACAACAGTTAATGCTACAGCGTAGTTTTTGGAAGGGGTTACTGATTTGTCTGTTATAGTCCATGTTTTTTCAGCGCCTTCCCGGTTAGGGGCTACTCTGCACTCGATATCACTCAGCCTGTATCCGTAATGCCCGAAGACACTAACAATGCCATCGAGAACGGGTGTTTCCATCGCTTTTAAAAATGCTTCATATCCATATTGCGCACTGGTGTCATTTTGCGCTATTGCGAAAATTGTAGCATTTGTCCCCAGTTGAGCGCCGGTAAGATTGGCATTGTTAAGCGTAGCGTAGGTAATAGTTGCGCCATATAGCTGCACATGTTCCATATTGGCATTCGTAAAATCACACCCTTCCATAAAGGCGCCTATCATGTGCGCATAACTAAATAGGGATGGGGAATTATTGTAAATCAACAGTTCAAATCCGGTACGTGGTGCTGCAAGTGGCGATTTTACCACGATGTAAATATTTTTAGGAGTAGCCGCATTATCGGTTATCTTCCATGCCGCATTTTTTGATATTGGGTCGGTTGTTTGCTCTGTAACATTTGCACCAAGCACAATTCCAAACCTGTTAAAGATGGTAGTCAGCTCAGCGCTTTTAGACTTGTTAAGTGCTTCTGAAAAGGCGGTGAAGTTAAATTGAGATGGTATGCCTGTATCGTCGCTCGCTACAAAAAATAGGGCGCCATTTTTACCCATTTCGTTTCCTCGCAATGTTCTTGCATCTATAAACCTTGTATTATTAAGCTGTGTATTACTAAAATCTACAGCGTTAAATATAGCGTCGCTAAAATCGGCGCCGCTGAGGCCTGCATTTTTAAAGCTAAGGCTGCTATTAAAATAGCTGTGCATCGCCTTAATATTGTACATGTCAGATTTTAGGCTATCCCATCCGTCTATCTTAGCATTTCTGAAATCAATGCATTGCCAGTTCTTACGCAGATTCTTGATCAGAAACTCTGAAGACAATGTAGCGCCTTTGAAAGACGTTATATACGCAGGATCTTCCGACATCATGTTAGGCACATTGAAGGTGCTGTCTTTAAGGTCGTTGCCGTCAAATTGTGTTCCCTTCAGTAGCGTATTGAGAAAGGAACATCTTATAAAGCTCGATGCGTACGATAGGTCTGTATTGGTCAATGTGCTTCCATCAAAAATGACATTATTCATCGAGCATCTGTCCATTTTCACAGATGTCAGATCACACTTAAGAAAATTTGCATGATTGAGGTTTACACCACTCATTTTGCTACCTGTAAGGTCACAGCTAGTGAAGTGTGCATTACCGATGTTCTTACCGGTTAGGTCAGCATTATTCCATTTTACATTTGTCAGTCTTAATTTGGATAGATCGGCAGGCATATCCTGTAATACAGCTCCGCTTATATTTATCGCTTCAAATTTATTGCCCAGGAGCGTCCATGGTATCTTAGCATTTGTAAGATCCGCAGGTATTTTTTTTGTCCCGCTCTTTCCAAACAGTACCGGTTTAGAAAATTTTGCTGCGGACAGATCGCAGCCCGAAAAATTTGTGACCTTATCTGTGGCTGATTTGCCAAACGTAGCTCCGGTAAAATCGGTCTCACCATTAAATGTGCTTTTACTAAAGTTTGTACCTGCCAGTTTACATGATTTAAATATGTAGCCGCTCAGGTCTCTGTTAGAAAAGTCGCAGTTGGTAAAGTCGGCGCCGGTATTATCTTTTTGATTCAGCTCACAAGCCATAAATAAGGTCACTTTTATTTAGTTATCAATACACTTTACTTTTTCCTTATTACACAAGATCGTTAGTAGATGGTATCCACCCGCTCACACCCGGTTCCGTACGGTTATTCGGACCCAGGAATGTTTCGTAGTTAAGAGTCCACAGTGTGCGCCATTTATCAACCGCCATCTTTGCTGCCGCAATGCCCGTTAATGAATTGTTGAGCAGCACGGTACCATCCGGCCTGTATATATCCAGCATATACTGCTGTGCTGTAGTGCCATCTCCCTGGTGAAATAATACGTAGATGTATCCCTTATCTTCTATAGCAATATCCAGATATTCCACGTTGCCAGATTGGGTACGTAAAGGTGCCGTAGATATTAGCTGCTGCACATAAAGTTTATCTTCTCCTATCCTTGCCTTTATCTCAAATGTTAGCGAGTTGGTACGGTCTGTCAGCTTCCACTCCAGGTCCGGAGCCACTACTTCTATTTCCAGTGTAGGTGCATAATAAACGGCAAATGTGCTTAGCTTCTGATTCCAGCGTGCCTCAAAGGTTATTTGTTCTTTCTTGTCTGTGATAAACCATGTTTGCCCCATTGTATTTACCATAACAGCTATGTCTGCATCTGCTTCCGGTAGTTCTACCAGTTTCTTTTTAAGCATTTCTTTCATGCTGTTGTCAACCTTGTTTTTGTCCAGCTCTGTAGCAGATTTTTTGGTATATGCTTTAGATAGTGGTTGTTTTATATACTGCTCCGGTACACCGCTCTGGTATGCTTTTTTAAGATCATCACTTACTGTTTTACTATTTAATGTAACCTTCAATGAATTCGGGATAGTAAACGATAATGAGCCTTTAAAACTTGCTACCGGGTTGCCCGATACATCCAGCGATTGTATACGCTGATTACCTTGCTCCAGGATAATTATCCTTCCATCAGCAGCTATGGTCATAGCCTTCGGCTGGCTGAGCAATCCTTCAAGGCTGCCCGTGCCCGATAATGGCATAGCTATATTTGCATTGGCAGCGGTTGTTGCAGTGTTTGGCAACTGCAGTTTCCACATCTTATCGAGGCCGTAATCTATAGCTATTATACAACCTGCTGGGTGTACCGCTATCTTATACAAAGAGCTGCCTCTTGGTATTGGGAATGCGCCCCAGCTATTGTTTTCATTTTCTTTAAAGGTCACATCAAACTTATATTTTCCCGGCTCGCCATCGTTAAAGCTTACGTTCCTTAGGTGATAGTTTCCCCTTGCGTCGGGGCGCGGATCCATATAGAAGTTAGTTGTTTCCGGTACTACATAATTAAATACCTGTATGGTCTTCACCCACTTGCCGTTTACGACATCTGTGCTATGTACCAGGTCGAATAGTGTTTCATTTGTGCTTTTTACTATTCTCCATTCAAGATCTGCCTTAATGAGCTTTATCTTAGCGCCATCCGGTATCTCGAATGCTTTTTCTGTTAAGGCAGTCTTTAATGTAGCCGGAACATCCTTCCCGTCTGCCGCGTTTAGCTCGGCAACATAAGTTTGCATGTCAAGTACTAATAATGGTGTTAGCCCGAATTGGTTATAGGCTATAAATGGCATTTGAGAGAAACCAATGGGCGATTCAATCATCAATTCAGATGGCTGATCGAGCGTAGAGATGCTCTGCATGGTATACATCTGCCCCGTGTCTACAGGCGAGCTATCTGCAGCATTATCCCGCTTCATGTTCAGGCCCGATGCCTTCCACGAGTAGCCCAGTTGGTAAGCTTTATTGTTAATGGTCATCCCTACAAGCTCAGCCAGGTTATGGTTACTGCCCGATGTATCAGGCACTGTTTTAGGATTTGGCAATGGTGGCTTAGGCCTGTTCTTATTTTGAATGTTTATCCGGTGTAGTTCTCCTTTATCATCTTTAAAGGATAGTTGCCACGTGCAGGTGTAGGTGTTATTATACTGCTTGTCTTCCAGCTCCCAAATATTCCCCTCGGTTATTTTTTTTACTTGTAGCTGATTGGCTGCTCCAAGTGCAACACCATTTTTCTTGAAAGCATCAATAAAATCCGCTGTGATAGCCGCTGCCACCAGGTCTTTTTTGAATTTTTCATCGATGTTGAATGTGGTCAGTATCCACCTGTGCTCGTTACGTGTATTGTCGTAGCCTATGCGTTGTTTTTCGCTGTACGTTGTAGATGGTGTAAGTGGCACAAGATTCTCATATATAGCCCCGCTGTAAGAGAGCAGGCCATTTATATCAGCGGTTGCAGACTTTGGTCCGCTATCCCACTGGCCTACTAACCAGTCTGTGCTGGTGTATACGTTGGCAACCATGGAGATTTGTCCGCCCGCAGGTACTTTATCAAACACAACAATGATAGGTTCTTTCCCCTGTGGCATAGGGCCCGATTTTACGAATGTAGTACCGCCTTCAAATTTTCCGTTCTTAGGATATTTGAGTGTTATTACATAGTGGCTCGCTACCATTGGCCATATAGGATCTTGCTTTTCGGTACCATGCCTTGGGTCCGGCTTTACGGTAACTGTAAGATCCATTGTTTGCTGTACCTGCAATTTGTAAGTAGCCGGCGATGCGTTACATTCTATTGTAGTAGCTGCTAACGATGCCAGATCGGCTGCTACGCTCGCTACTTTCAATGCCCAGCCTGCAAATGGTATCTGCCCCAATGCCTGCTCTGTGGTCAGGTGCGCCGCGTAAGCTGCTATCAGCTCATCGATTACTTTTTTATACACCTGGCCCAATACCTGTTCTGTAAGAACGCCAAACAGTACACCGGCTACTGTGTTGCCAAGTTTTGAGAAAACCGTTTTTGCGTTGCCGTTTTCCCAGAATGCGATAGACACTGCTCCTGCAGTGATACCCAACGCTACAGAAGCGCCGAGGATAGCATATTTCACATTCTTGCTGGTGATCTTTTTCTTCAACGGGCCTACCACAGCTATTGTAAAAGCCATGCTTATGGCCGTAATACCATAGTTAAGTATTAAGGTACCTACCAGCCCGGCAAGGTCTACATCTGTATCCCAGTCTTTAAAATTGGCTGCAGCACCCAATCCACCAATATATATCTGTGCCTTTGATGCCAGTTGGTTGCCTTGATTATCATGTGGCCACTTGAAATTAATATGGGTAGGCTCAGTAGGGGAGGGAATACCAAAGATGCTATTACCTGAGCCCAGCATACCCCAGAATAATTTTGTGGTATCATCATTCTGCTTGGCAAATACATCTGAGAATATAGTGCTCATAGGCCCATTGGGTTTCACAAGTTCATGCGCCCGCCCTTCCCGGGTACCGCTTAAAACACTCCAGGGTATTGGTGTGCCATCCGCTTGCTGAAACTCAATATATACGCCCAGAATACGGTTGGGCCAGTTTAGCACTGGGAAATCAACCGTATTGTTACTGAATGAAAGTCTGTCGGCAAACAGGTCGAGCCCGTATTGCTTACTCGAGTCATACTTAATAGACCATCCTGCTGGTGGTGCTGTAAGCATGTGCGCGTTCTGCCTTGCCAGCGCTGCCTGGGTAGTCATTGGCACAACGTTCGACTCTGTTTTTGATACAGTAGCCTGCGATCTGTTCCACAGGCTTCCTTTAAATTGTTCGTCGTTTTTTATTTTCCTCAATACGCTATATATCACACCTGTGGCGGCTCCTAATACGCCGCCATTTGTGGCGCCTGTTTGTTCATCGCTTAGCGTGTACTGCGGTATTACTTTCTTGCCTGTTTCAGGGTCTACCGGCCAGTCCATAGCCTTTTTATCAGCAAACAGGTTGGGGTCTTCATTTGGTGTTACCGGTATTTCTTCGAGCGTATCAGGGTCTATCCTGAAGGCATGCATTTTTTTGTACCACGATTCGGTCGATGTGTCGGGATTATTGCTGATGAAGTTTACAAGCTGTGTAAAATCATTGCGGTCTTGCAAGTACTTACTGAAGATGTTCCCTGTTATAGTAGTATCTACCGAGCCTATCTCGGGGTGATGAAATACGATCGACTGTGCGATAGAAATTGGTGGCAGTATCGTCAATGCCGCTCCTGCTTTTACATCTGCGTGATTGCTGGCAGTGAGTAAGTGTGGTTTTACTCCCAGAAAATCCAGCACCATAGGTGTAGGTGTATTTTCATGGCCTGCTTGCAGTAATACTTGCTTATGCTCTTCCTGTGGCACATGTATGTGCATGGCTACAAGATCCGGCAAGATGTCGGTGGGGTTTCTTGCAGGGGTAGTTATCGTAAGGCGTGTTACACTGTCTTTAGGCAGTTGTATGTTTTCCACATAGTGGGTTATCATTTTCTGGTGGCTCTCAGGCACCAGTGCCAGTGCTGCATTCAGTAGTCTGTGCTCCTGAAATTTAGCAGGGTTGGCAGCATACGATTCCAGTTTTTCTTTTTTACCATGGCCCTGGATAAAATATTCCTTGTCTTGGTCATGTTCGCTCAGTGCGAAATGCAAATGCAGATTTTCCATTTTATAAAGTTTTAGTGTGTGTGTTTAATCAATAGCTTCCTGATCTGCACTTGCAGCACAACTCTGGGGCCTGTAGCCCTGTGGTATCCGATAAGATAATTAAAACAATTTTGGAATGCTTAATACTTTCTACGTAAAACTATAAATATAGCCAGTAACCGATGTGCCGTATCTCTTTGATAACAAATCTATAATATAGTTGCAGCACATTCAAACGTAATTGACGAAACACGGCAAATAGTACGTGTAATGATGCAAATAGTATGTTTAGTGATTTTATACCTAGCTACTAATTATATTTTCGGTAAAACATCATCTCGTACCATCCCCGAAATACGCGCTTACTGTTTATCAGACTTGTCTTCAAATACAATCAAATAAAACTTTACCCTGACTTTAGTTTTCCGTCAATTAAAAGATATAGACTTGCTTTAGCCGAAATCATTTGTGTCATTTTTACGAACCTTATAGTTAATTTTTTGCCTCACTTATCCTATTCAACACTATCAAAGAAACAACTTCAACATAAATAACAATTAGTTTAAGCATTGGTAACATGGTAGCCTCATTTCGGTAATATTGGAGGGGTTCTTTTGCAGTTGAACTTTTAAAACGCCCCTTATGTTGAAACGTTACCCCAAATTAATCAGTAGCAATATTATATTGCTGTTTCTTTTACTTTCCACCAATTTACGAGCAACACCTATAACACTTGCCGGATGGGATGTAAGTACAATTACCAGTGGCGTTGTCGGCTCGGCAAGCAACTACGGTCCATCACCTTTTACGGCATCTGTTACATCTGCTGGCCTGGTAGTGGGCGGATTAACAAGAGGATCCGGAGTAACCGGCGGTGCCTCGGCCACAGCTACTGCTGCTGCAAAAGCATGGGGTGGTACAAACTGGATAGATGCAAACGAAGCGACTGCAATATCAAATGGTCATTTTGTAACCTTTACAATTACACCGGCCTCAGGCAATACTGCATCAATTAGCAGTATTACTTTGTCTTATAGAAGATCAGGTACAGGCGCCACCAATGGAGAATTGCAGTACTCGACAGATGGCACAACTTTTACAGATGCTGCAGCGTTTAGTTATACTGTTTCATCTTCATCCGGCGCAACGCTTTCGCCCGTTGATTTGTCAGGTATAACTACACTTCAAAATGTAACTGCCGCTACTACTCTTACATTCAGAATAGTGAACTGGGGAGGTTCTGGTGCAGCAGGCACATGGTATGTAAATGACGTAGCAAGTAGTACAGCTCCTGACCTATTAGTATCCGGTACTGTTACATCAACAGCTACACCAATATCTTATTACTCATTGGCAACAGGCAATCTTGATGTGGTAGGTACATGGGGCACTAATTCAGATGGTACGGGTACACACCCTACGGATTTTACAACGGCATCACAATACTTTCATATAGCCAATGGTAATCCGGGCACTTTCAGTGGCTCATCATGGACAGTGGGTGCAGGTTCTTTTATTGACCTCGATAATACTACAAACCTTACTATTCCCGCAACAACTGTTGTAAATGGTATGGTAAACGTTGGTGCAGGTCGTACGCTTAATATTAAGAATGCGACACTACCTACTCTTGATACTATAAATACAGCGAGCACAATACAGTTTACAGGGCTTACATCCGTAGTAATCCCCGCACTTACGTATGGCAACATTACATTCGATAATAGCACAGTAGCTATACCTGGTGCAAACACTGCCTTGACCTTTGCCGGTAACTTTACTTTACAGAACGGTGCGTCCTTTATTGGCGCAAACCCTACTGGTTATAGCCTTACTACAACAGGTAATGGCAACCAGACGATCAATGCCAATGGCCTTACATTAACCATGCGCAACTTTGACATTGGTAATACAAATGCCAAAACATCAGGAACAGTAACACTTGCCCCAAGTACGAACATCACAGTGCTTAACTCATTAATGATGAACCTGACTGCTCCTGCAATATTTGCAGACGGTGGTAATACAATAACATTGTCTAATAACGCATCTGTAACCGGTGCAGCATCGGGTTATAACCTTACAGGTACATTATTAGTAGCCAATGTAACATCGGGTACTATCAATATAAGGGGCGCAGCTGCAAATACTACGCCTGCTCCGCAGTTTTACAACGTAACGATTAATACCTCAGGCACATCTTCACTCGCTTTCAATACTCCCGGTACTGCAAGTACTATAACTATTAAAAACAACCTGACTGTTACAAGTATAGGCTCTGGTGGTATTACATTAGGTAATTTAAACACAATACAGATTGGTGGTAATATTGTCTATACACCTGCAACCAATCTGTTTAAGATCGCCAATTCAACCATACAATTTAACGGAACAGCCGTACAACAATATTCGTCGAACGCGGCTGCGGGCGATACGTTCAATAACGTGGTCATGACAAACGGCGCAGGGTTAATATTAAATGCACCAATGAATATATCTGGTACGCTTACATTAACAACAGGTAATATCACTACAAGCGCAAATAGCTTGAATATTATCGGTACAGGCTCTGTATCTGGTGCAAATAGTACATCTTACGTAAATGGTAATTTGTCGAAAGTAATATCAGGTGTTACTACAAAAAATTATGAAGTAGGTGATATTACATATTCACCGGTACAATTAAACTTCGATGCAGGTGCGTCTGGCGGCAGCATAACGGTAAAGTCAACAACGGGCAGCCATCCGCAAATAGCAACAGCTTACATTAACACTACTGATTTCGTAAATCGCTATTGGACAGTTACAAATGCCGGTGTTACAGGGTTTACCATTATGAATGCTGTATTTAGCTATAATGGTGGAGATATAACAGGCGGCACAGGCAATACTGGTTATATGGTAAGGCAGTATAACGGCACATCATGGAGCACCGCTCCTGCATTCAGTACCTCTACTACCACTGCAGCGCCATTGCTTTCATTATCATCAACTGCTTCAAACGAGTCTCTGTCAACTTTCTCGGCAGACTATGTTACTGGTGCGCCTACGTGCAGCAGCGCAACAGCTGGTACTGCTACTGCATCACCATCATCGTTATGTGGTCCGGGTACTTCTGTAGTAAGTCTTTCCGGCGGGTCATCGGGTGCCGGTGTAACTTACCAGTGGCAGTCGTCAACAGATAGCAGCACATGGGCGCCTATCAGCGGAGCCACTGCATCTTCCTATAGTCCTTCCTCTATTTCGGTAACTACTTTTTATCGTTGTGTGGTAAGCTGCATACCTACAGCTACAAATGATTCCGTTACAACTAAAGTAACGGTAAACTTTGCACCTACAGCTACTATATCCGGCAGCGCGGCAATAACTACAGGAGCCAGTACCAATCTCACATTTGGTGGCGAAGCTTTTGATACAATAACATACAATGCAAATGGTGGCGCCGATCAGACAATTGTATTAGATGGCACTGGTAGCGCAATATTGGGTGTGTCCCCAACCGGGAATACTACATATACAATAACAAGCGTAACATCGGCAGCAGGTTGCATGTCTGCAATAACAGGGCAGAGCGCTATTGTTAGCGTAAGCAGCACCCCTACAGCTTTTGTTACCGGTACCACAACTATTTGTGCTGGCATAAGCACTGATATAACATTTACCGGTAC
>Ga0105239_10000916_pt1 | contig 41814 bp, 25 predicted proteins | sample KBSC44metaG_FD_92761 | JGI IMG/M metagenome (GOLD analysis project Ga0105239, IMG submission 92761) | Corn rhizosphere microbial communities from Kellogg Biological Station, Michigan, USA - KBS C4-4 metaG | ecosystem: Host-associated > Plants > Roots > Rhizosphere > Soil | place: Michigan, USA...
CGCACCATGCGCCTTTAATATATCCGCCTTTTCCTTGCTTTGTTTATCGGTAGTGGCAAACACACACCTATATCCTTTTATGATAGCTGCCAACGCCAGACCCATACCTGTATTGCCACTTGTACCTTCTATAATGGTACCACCCGGCTTTATTTTGCCTTCTTTTTCCGCAACTTCCAGCATTTTCAATGCCATACGATCCTTGATGCTATTGCCTGGATTAAAGGTCTCCACCTTGGCATATACCTTACATGGCAGGTCAGCAACAACTTTGTTGAGGCGCACCAGTGGTGTATTTCCTATGGTCTGCAGTATATTATCATAAACGCGGTTTGGCATAAATATTCTTTTTATAAGACTGGGCGAAGGTAAAAAATTACTTTGAGGGTAGGAAGTTTAATACCTGATCTACGTTAATAGTCTACTAATATAATAATCCTGAAAGAATCAAATGCTTATTGAAAAATCAATAAGGAGTGAAATAATGCCAAAGGCATTACACAACTATTACACCTAATTCATTAAAAAATGCCACACTCACGTGTGGCATTTCTCTTTATAATTCTAAGTGATATTATCCTTGTAATGCCGCTGCACCACTTACGATTTCCGTAAGCTCGGTAGTGATGGCTGCCTGGCGGGCGCGGTTGTAGCTGATCTTCAATGAGCGCAGCATTTCATTCGCATTCTCACTTGCCTTGTCCATGGCTGTCATACGTGCGCCATGCTCAGAAGCATTTGCGTCCAGTACTGCTTTAAATACCTGTGTGTTCAATATTTTAGGCATCAGTTCCTGCAGCAATGTTTCCATCGATGGCTCGAATATGAAATCGATATTCTTATCGCCCTTACCCTGCTCTACCTTTGGTATAGGCAAGTATGGTTCTGCTACGAATATCTGTGTACCTGCGTTTTTGAACTGGCTGTATACGATCTCTACCCTATCGTATTCTTTGCTGAGGAATGCCTGCTGTGCGTAAGCAGCTGCACGGCGCACATTGTCAAAGCTCAGGTCAGAGAAAGTATCCCAATAATCAGCTACTACCTTAAAGCCATAGCGCTGAAAATATTCAAAGCCTTTCTTGCCTATCGGCAGTATCGTTACATTGCCTTTAGCCTGCTGTGCCGCAAAGCGGTTAGCTATTTCCAGTTTTGTAAGCTTTATGATGTTGGTATTGTATGCTCCGCAAAGTCCGCGGTCGCTGGTTACCGGTATCAGCAATACTTTTTCTACAGGCCGTACATCTGCAAGCGGCATGCTCACATCAGATGATACACTGCTTACTATATTGCTCAGCATTTCCTGCAGCTTCTGCGCATAAGGGCGCATCTGTATGATAGCATCCTGTGCACGGCGCAGTTTAGCGGCGCTAACCATCTTCATGGCTTTCGTTATCTGCTGTGTAGATGTTACCGACTTTATACGGTTACGTACCTCTTTAAGCTGTCCCGACATATTATTTCTAAATAATAACTGATTAAATTACGGCTGCAAAGTTACCTTATCAAGAGGAATATTACAAAACCCTTTTCATAATCAGTATCTTAGCACGTAACTCAGGTATTTAGCTATCTGATAATAAAGGACTTGCCGCCCTTTGAATGAAATTGCGGAAATTTGTACAGCGAACAAACAAACTATGCTACATAAAACAAAGATCATTGCCACAGTAGGCCCGGCCTCCAATACGTATGAGAAATTATTAGAACTGGTACAGGAAGGAGTAAATGTATTCCGTCTCAATTTTTCGCATGGTACACACGAACAGCATTTGTCTGTCATAGAACACATAAAGCGTATTAATGATATTTTCCCCTTCAATATCGCCATTCTTGCTGACCTGCAAGGACCAAAACTGCGCGTAGGCGACATAAAGGATAACGCACTCGATCTTAAGATCGGAGACGTTTTTTACTTCTCCAACGAAAAGACCATCGGAACACTCGATAACGTCTATATCTCGTACCCTGACTTTCACAAAGATGTGCGCATAGGCGAAAAGATATTGCTAGATGACGGTAAGATAGAAGTAATGGTAAAAGAGATAGGCAGTGATGACCGGGTAAAGGTAGAAGTACTAAGCCCGGGCGTACTTTCCTCAAAGAAAGGCGTCAACCTCCCGGATACAAAAATATCATTGCCATCTCTTTCAGAGAAAGATCTTAACGACCTCGACTTTATCATCAGCCAGGATATAGACTGGGTAGCGCTTTCATTTGTGCGCCGACCAGATGATGTGCTACAGCTCAAAGCCATATTAAAAGAAAAAGGTAGCAACGCCAAGATCATTTCCAAAATAGAAAAGCCCGAAGCGCTGGAACATCTGCGCGAGATAATTCTTGCATCAGATGCCGTAATGGTGGCCCGTGGCGACCTGGGTGTGGAATTGCCATTAGAGCAGATACCGATGATACAGAAGAACATTGTTCGTAAGTGCATCCATCGCGCAAAACCGGTTATCATTGCTACCCAGATGATGGAGAGCATGATAGACCGTACACGCCCCAATCGTAGCGAAATAACGGATGTAGCCAATGCAGTACTGGAAGGTGCAGACGCGGTAATGCTCAGCGGAGAAACAGCTATGGGCCAGTATCCGGCACTTGTAATAAAAACCATGGTGAGCATTATAAAGGAAGTGGAAAAAGAGGAAACGGTGTATAACCGCAACCTGACACCACAGCCGCACTCGCCATCGTTCCTAAGTGATGCGCTGTGCTACAATGCCTGCGAAATAGCCAAAGACATTAAAGCTAATGCACTAATAGGCATGACGCAGTCGGGCTATACAGGCTTTATGCTGTCGAGCTATCGCCCATTATCACCACTGTATGTGTTTACCAAAACGCATACACTTGTTAATCAACTAAGCCTTAGCTGGGGCGTGCAGGCATTTTACTACGACGGAGAGGAAAGCATGGATGCTATCATTGCTGATCAGGTAGCATTTCTTAAAGAAAAGGGCCTGCTAAAAACCGGCGACGTGGTTGTAAATACCGGTAGCACGCCTGTAAAGGAACACCTGCCTACTAATATGCTGAAGGTGACGAATGTGGCGTAGTTGAATGGTTAACAGGTTGAAAAGTAGTGCATTTAGAAGTGGCATATAGTACGTCAATACAACAATACAGATCATAAATAATAGTGCCTTTGCTAATAAGCTTGGGCACTATTATTGTTTATAGTAGATTTGATATAATGAAAACAAAGCTCATTCTATTTATATCACTACTGTCTGCGTCCTTTACTCATGCACAAACGGTATTGGTATCCCCCAAAGACTCGATAAGAATACTTAACGACAAGCGCATAAAAATAAACACTACCGGCATGGAAGTACTGGGCGCGTGGGGCATAGCCAATATTGCAGAAGGGGGCATTGGTTATTTATCAGCTAAGCAAGACACATGGAAGGCATTTCACGAGATGAATGCTATATGGGGTGTTATAAACACAGGTATAGCTGTTGCAGGCTTTTCAGGCGCACGCAGGGAACTTGAGAAGAAGTATAACACCAATCAGTCTTACGACCGCTATAAGGCTACCAAAAAGCTCTTCCTCATCAATGCGGGCCTTGATGTGGTATATATGGGTATAGGCGCAGGATTGTATGAATACAGCCAGAGTAAAAGCAATAAGAACCCTGCTGTGTATGATGGATTCGGTAAGTCGTTTGTATTACAAGGTGTATTTCTTTTGCTATTCGATAATACTATGTTCGCACTCCACAATCGCTCGAACAGCCGCTGGCTGCAAGCTATGCAGGAAATACAATTCACAGGTAAGGGTATAGGGTTCGTGCATACATTCAAGTGATCGAAGCGTTCTAATAACAGACAATCCCACCGTAAAATAGTTTCCTGTAAGTTGATATCCTGATATAACTGACTGGTTTAAACCTTGCCTATATACGTTGCTATTTCCAACTTTAGTATATCAGTCCTTACTGCACAGCGCTTCTCTATAAAAATACCACAGCATAATCCTACAAACAAAAAGCCCTTCCAAATGGAAGGGCTTTTTAAAGATTGTTGTTGCTATTTATCTTTTGTGTTTTTTCACATTACCAAAGTAGTTACCTGCAGGCTCATCATTGCCATCAGGGCTACCGAGGCGATCCATTACGCAACGGAAACCAATCATAGCGCTCGACAAGTTACCCTGCATATAGCGGCGTGCACCTGGTGACAGCCAGTAAGCACGGTCGGCCCATGAACCACCCTTGTATACCTTTGCTGAGTCATTTATCAATGTGTTAGTACCGTATGCGTAAGTAGCCTGAGATAAGCTATCACCATCCATATAGTTATTAAGATCACCTGTCCTTGATTCATAGCGTTGGTTAGCAGCTATTTCAGCAGGCGTCTCATTTTGTCTTGTTACGTGTCCAAGACTGTCTTTTTCATCTATTGTACCATCATCCTGGAACTTTGGTTCAGTATAGATATTACCACGGAACGGACGGAAGTCATTTACATCATCATGTGAAGTTGGACGATAAGTATCCATTACCCACTCACTAACGTTACCGGCCATGTTATAAAGACCATAAGCGTTAGGCTCGAAAGAGTATACAGGAGCAGTGATATCGGCATTGTCATTCAGCCCACCGGCAACACCCATGACATCACCACCACCACGCTTGTAGTTACCAAGGAATTCACCCTGATATTGGTTACGAAGGCCGGAACGTGTATAATTCTTAGGACCCCATGGTGTATTGTTACGGTCTGTAACAACTTCTTCACCACGGCGACGACGATTTTCAGGAGTAGGGTTATTACCTACCTCGCCCAGTGCTGCGTATTCCCACTCAGCTTCTGTTGGTAGGCGATAGTCAGGCATAAACACACCGTCAGACATGCTAAGCGGGCGATGTCCTGAACCGTTAGGGTCCAGATCCCTTTTCTTATTTCTACCTGCAGCACCTTCATATTGTCCGCTCAGGTAAGATTCTGTAGTAAATACGTCCTCATTCGACTGGGTTGGATTCCTTTTCAGATTACCGTTTTTCACAAGCAAGAACTCATTTACACGGTCAGTACGCCATTTGCAATAAGCATTTGCCTGATACCAGTTTACCCCAACTACAGGATAGTAGTTATAGGCAGCGTGGCGTAGATATAATGTTACATACGGTTCGTTATAAGAAAGCGATGAGCGCCATACCGTAGTATCCGGCAACGCTTTGTTTATTACATCACGGTAATCTGCTCCGTAAGAGCGTTCCAGCCAGTACAGGTATTCGCGGTAATGAACGTTTGCAACTTCTGTTTCATCCATATAGAAAGATGACACAGACACCGTACGCAGCTGGCTATTGTTATCTAAAGTTGGCAGTTGGTCATCAGTATGGCCCATTGTGAAACGGCCACCCTGTACGAACTTCATACCTACTGGCGTTTGCTGCCCCTGGTAATTCGTCACATCAAAACCACCGTTGCGCGGGTCGTTATATTCCCATCCTGTTTTATCTGAAACACCTCTTCCTTTGTTTGAAGAACAAGCTGAGAAGAAAGTAGACGCTCCTATACACAGCAAGCTAATGCCGATGAGTTTTCTTTTCATAATAAACAACAATATTTACTACTAAGTTAATTTGAAATTGTTAAATAGCGTTACAATGATAGGGCATTCTTTTGAAATTTTCAAGCTTTCCGTCCTTTCCGTTAAAAAAAACCTTTTTTTCTTTTTGGTCGATAAATAATATTTAAAAAGTTTCCACGTTATAATTACCATAAAACACCGCTGCAAATGGGTTTAAAGCCTTAATTGTGGTATTTTTGAGTAGCTGTCCGCTACCATGCGTTGCTAAAAAATAATAATACTTATACATGAACAAATTTCTTTTTTTACCTTCTTTGCTGGCAGGTATATTAGTTGCAAATACATCATTTGCCGGAACCGGCAATTACGAGGTGCATGCAGCGGACATTCATAAAGGCCGTATTGTGGAAAAAGTATGGCTCGATAACTATTCAATGCCCCAGGTACAAATCGAAGCCTTGCAATATACTGCCGGGGTTGCCATCCCTGTTGACGCAAAAGTTGCAGAGGCAACCGACATTCATATTGTACTTGGCAGAGATCAGAAAAAGCCGTTTGCGCTAATAGAGGTGCCTGTATATAAAGCAGGTGCAGATGCTGGTACTGGTAGCCGCCTGGAAAGTTTTTCACTGACAGTTAATGAACAGCCCGCCAATAACAGGCTTGCTGCTAAAAAAACGGATGTAACAGCATCTGTACTGGCGAAAGGTACCTGGTACAAAATAGGCGTCACAAAAACAGGCTTCTACAAAATAGATTTTAATACCTTAAGCCAGTGGGGGCTCAACCCGGCTAAGCTCAACCCTGCCAATATCCGTGTGTTTGGTAATGGCGGCAATATGCTATCAGAAAATAATGCCGTGGCGCGCAAAAGCGACCTGGTGGAAAACGCGATATGGATGAACAGTGCAGGCAGTGCCATGGCAAGTGGTGACTTCTTTGTGTTTTACGCCGTAGGACCGCTGGAATGGGACAAGGACAGTACGAATCAAAGGTTTTCCCACCAGAATAACCTTTACTCAGATACCGCGTTCTACTTTCTTAATTTCGACAGTACAGGCTTGCGCATTGCAGGACAGGCTACGGGGCTGCCAGCCGCGAACGAAACCGTTACCACTTTTGATTATCACGATACGCACGATACCGACTTAGTAAACCCTTATGGTCTTGGTAAAACATGGTATGGCGAGCAGATGAGTAATAACGATGGTAATGTAACCAACGTTAACTTCAACTTCCCCGCTTATGCAACTACCGCTTATGTAACCCTAGCACTCGCAAATACTTCATCATTATCCGGCAATAGCTATACCGTATCGATGAATGGCGCTAATATTTACAATGCAAATCTGCCCGCAACAAACGCGAACACACCTATGGATTCCGTTTTGGGACATGTTTCTGTTGTATGCAATAGCAATTCGGCAAATTTCACGGTTACATATTCCCCAAGCGCCAGTTACGATGCAGTAGGCTATCTTAACTATGTTGAGATAAATGCGCGCTGTCAATTAGCTATCAGTAGCGAGCAATTATCTTTCCGCGACTGGCGAAGTGTAGGTACAGGCAATGTAGCAGCCTACAATTTAAGTGGCGGCAATGGCAATACACAAGTGTGGGATGTAACTAACCCGCAAATGCCGGTAAAAATGAATGGCAGTTTAAGCGGTAGTACTTATACGTTTACACAAGATGCGCAAATGCTACATGAATTTGCTGCGATGAACAGCACTAATTTATACACACCGCTTTTTGTTGGTAATGTTCCAAACCAAAATCTGCACGGAACCGGCCAGGTCGATTGTATCATAGTTACTTGCCCTGCCTATCTTGATGCAGCAAATAAACTGGCAGACTTTCATAGGAACAGCGATAACCTTCGCGTAGTGGTAGTTACACCACAGCAGATATACAATGAATTTTCTTCAGGAGCGCAGGATATAAGCGCCATCCGCGATTTCGCGAAGATGTTCTTCGATCGTGCTGGTAACGACACAACACAAATGCCTCGCTATCTTACACTATTTGGCGGCGCCTCTTACGATTACAAAAACAGGTTGCCGGCCAATAGCAACTTTGTACCAACTTTCGAATCTGCACAATCGCTTGATGGCATCAACAGTTTTTGCTCTGATGACTTTTTCGGGTTCCTCGATGATGATGAATATATAGAGAGCTATGCGGTTTACAATACAATGGATGTAGCCGTGGGTAGACTACCGGTAAGGAATGTGGGTGATGCAAATGCAATTGTAGATAAGCTTATCACTTACCGTAACCCTGCTTCTTTAGGCGCATGGAGGTTAGCAACTATGTTTGTAGCTGATGATAGCGATTCTGCAGGCGATCACATGGGCGATGCCGAAGCTATGGCTGCGTCTGTGACCACAAGTAGTGCAGATCTATACAATGAAAGCAAAGTTTACGTCAATGCAATACCGATAATATCCACTCCTGCTGGTCCCCGCTGCCCCAATGCAAATATTGCAATTGATGACAATGTATTTAAGGGTACTTTTTTCATAAACTATAATGGCCATGGCAATACACAGGTTTGGGCCACCGAGCGTATACTTACTGAAGATGATTATAACAACTGGAACAACCCTACTACATTACCTTTCATGGTAACTGCTACCTGCGATTTCGGCCAGTTCGATCATCCACAATTTGTATCCGCGGCTGAGCAACTTGTAACCAGAAACAATGGCGGTGTAATAGCGGTGCTTACTACAACACAGGCGGTATATGCGGGTTACAATCACGATCTTAACGTTAATTATCTTGGTGCCCAATTTAATAATTTTGGCAATGGCCACTGGAATACTTTTGGCGATGCCAGCCGGCTTGGAAAAAATATTGCATACACAGTTTCACGCGATGCAGGCACGTTACTTAACTATCGCAAATTTGCGCTATTAGGTGATCCTGCTTTACTACCGGATTTCCCTCAATATGCTATCAATATAGACAGTGTACTGGATGGAACCACGAACGAGCCTTCCGATTCTATTCAGGCACTGGGCGCCTATACGATCGAAGGAAGCGTGGTAGATTATGCACACAATGTACTTACAGGATTTAACGGCACTATATCCGTTTCGTTTTTCGACAAGCCACGTACTGTGAGCACGGTGAATGGCATAAGCCGCACATTTCAATTACAAGACAATATTATATACAAAGGCAAAGCAACCGTGACAAATGGCAAGTTTTCTATTGCATTTATAGTACCTAAGGATATCAATTACTACATAGGGAAGGGTAAATTAAGCACTTACGCTGACAATGGTATTACTGATGCCGCAGGGGTTGATACATCTTTAGTAGTAGGTGGATTCTCTTCGAATCCGGTTATCAGCTCAAATCCACCGGTTGTAAGGCCATACATTAATGATAGCCTTTTTGAGAATGGAGGTATTACCGGCAGCAATACCTCATTGTACGTTGTACTTACTGATGAAACAGGTATCAATGTTTCAGGGAATAATGTAGGCCATGACCTTACCGCTATACTCGATGGTAATGTGGAAGCCCCATATATTCTTAACGACTACTACGAAACAGCTCCTAATACCTATAAACTGGGGTATGTGAACTTTCCTGTTAATGGTCTTGCCGACGGGCATCATACATTCACAGTAAAGGCTTGGGATGTAAATGATAATTCAGGCGAGGGCTCTGTAGACTTTATGGTCATTAACGGACAGGTTGTAGCCATTCAAAACCTGATGAACTATCCCAACCCGTTCAATAACATTACTCACTTTATTTTCGAGCATAATCATCCAGATGAAGCAGTTACTGCCGAAATTGTTATTTATAATACAGCCGGGCAATTGGTCAGCAGCCTGAAAAAAGATTTTACGCCATCGGGCAGCCGTACAAATGAACTTGATTGGGATGGCACTTCCAATGGTGCAAGGCTGCCATCGGGTGTATATGTATATCGGCTTAATATAACTACTGAAAAAGGTTTTAAGTCTACTGCATACCAAAAACTGGTAATTACACGTTAATGTGCTGAGCAGCGAATAATTAATTATATTGCAGCCTTATATGCTATTGCATATTCATTAAAAAAATAATATTTTTGCAAAAAATTAAATTAAATAATAATAACAGAATGGCAAAATACTTTGCTTTATTAGGCTTAGGACTATTAGCTGGCATCAGCATGAAGGCGGATGCGCAAAGCAGTACTAATTTAAATGGTACCCAGAATTTCGTAACTACAGCTGTACCTTTTTTAAGGATATCGCCCGACGCACGCGCCGGGGGGATGGGTGATTGCGGTATTGCTACTTCTGCAGATGCGAATGCGCAATATTGGAACGTGGCCAAGATGCCTTTTAACGAGAAAAACTACGGTATATCTGCTACCTATACGCCATGGCTCAAAGATCTAGTGCCCGATATATTTCTGGCTTATCTGTCAGGTTATGCAAAGTTTGGTAAGGATAACAACCAGGCGATCAGTGCTTCTATGCGTTATTTCTCGCTGGGTAACATCAACTATACCGATGTGAATGCACAGCCTATAGGTACCGGTATGCCACGCGAGTATTCATTCGACGCGGGATATTCTATCAAATTATCTCCGTACCTCGGTACAGGTCTTACCTTGCGCTACATACACTCAGCTATTGCATCTGGCGTAAGCGCGCAGCCGGGCCTCGATTACAGGCCGGGTAATGCATTTGGTGCTGACCTCGCTATGTTCTACTCTAAAAAGCATGAGATAGATGAGTTCCGCAGCAACACCTTCAGCTTTGGCGCTGTTGCCAGCAACCTCGGTTCTAAGATATCTTACAATTCAAGCCGTAAAGATTTTATACCAGCTAACCTGGGTATAGGCGCGGCATACACTTCACAGTTTGACGCGTATAACAAGATAACTGTAGCCCTCGATTTGAATAAATTATTGGTTCCGGCTCTTGCCTCTGCCGATACACAAGTAGGTGTGGTAAGCGGTATATTTAACTCATTCAGCACGGGCAATCAAATAAAGGAAATTGATGCGTCATTAGGTCTTGAATATTGGTATCAGAATCAGTTTGCGGTACGTGCAGGCTATTTCTATGAGGATAAGAGCAATGGTGATCGCCAGTATGTTACTTGTGGTATTGGTGTTCGTTACAACATCTTCACGTTGAATGCTTCATACATCATTCCTGAAGGTTCAGGCATCACAAGAAACCCGTTATCTAACACGGTACGTTTCTCGCTCATATTCGAATTCGATAAGATCGAAAAGTCGGGCGATGACGGAGATAGTAAATAATTAAAAAAATAGCTCAAAATACAAATGGCGCCTCTTATGGGCGCCATTTTTTATGCCTGGAACTCCATAACCTAAATTAATTATTTATCACCAGAAATACTTTAATCAGCTCACTCATCCATTAATGGATCCTTAACCATTAATTAAGCTACAATTTTTATTGCGGTTATAATACAAGGATAATTTTACCCCTATTCATAACCAATTTTATCCATGAAAAAGGGTTTACTTCTTTTTATTGCCATTATAGCTGCTACGTGCAGTTCTTTTGCTCAAGACATTTATACTTATATTGCTGCTACCGATGGATCACCAACCTATACTGATGCCAACCTATCCGCGTATACCAATCTTACCGCAATAGGGACAGGCACCATAACTGCCTGCACAGATGGGTTTAGTGGGATCGATGGGTTTACTGGAACAACGTATAGTACAACAGGCCCTTGTATACAAGTGTCTCTAACCGCCACTACGGGATATACATTGAGCGTGACTGGCTTTTCTGCGGGGTTAAGACATTCTTCCACAGGGCCTACAGCCGCCCGCCTTGCATATAGCACAGATGGTGGAGTTACCTGGATCGACGATGGTGTAGATCATGCACCGCTTTCGGGTAGCTGCGCTACATCTACATCAGGTGTTACCAGTGCCGCATGGTCGCCGTCTACCATCACATCTACAACGCTCCAATTCAGAATATACCCCTTCAATGCAAGCGGCTCGAGCGGCACCATACAGGTATATGGCCTGCATATAACAGGCACTGTTATTCCTACTTGTACGCCACCTGTATTATCTGCAAGCATAACAAATGTAAGCTGCAATGGCGGCAGTGATGGCGCTATAGACCTTACGGCTACAGGTACAACACCATTTTCTTATTCATGGACAGGTAGTGCATATACCGCTGCCACAGAAGACATTTCCGGTATAAATGCAGGCATCTATACCGTAGTTGTTACAGACGGTTCAGGCTGCAAGGATACTGTACCGTATACAGTTACCGAGCCTCCAGCTATTGTTGCTATGGCTACAAATACTTCCCCGGCATGTCCCGGTGGCAACGTTACAGTTACAGGCGGTTCTTCTACAGCCGGCATTACATATACATGGACCGGCCCCGGCGGTTTCACATTCACAGGCAGCACTTTCACTATCGATCCGCTTTCTTTTACTGATACCGGTGCATATTATGTAACAGCTACCATAGGAGGTTGTTCTTCTGTAGCCACTGCTACAACTGTAATAGCAGACCCAGCTACTGCAGTGATAACGCCTGCCGGCCCTACAACTGTATGTCAGAAAGATACCGTGACGCTGAATGCCAATACCGGTATCGGGTATACCTATCAATGGATAAAAGACGGCGCGACAATTCCCGGAGCAACAATGTCTTCTTACAGTGCGGGCATAGCGGGTAATTATATGGTACGCGTAACGAACAGCACGGGTTGTGATACTACATCTGCATCGGTAACTATTGCTATAAATCCATTACCCGCAGTCGCATTCACGACATCAGGTCCACTTAGCTTTTGCAATGGCGGCAGTGTAACAATAACCGCTAATACAGGCGCTGGGTACACTTATCAATGGATAGACCCCGCCGTAATAGCTGGAGCGACAGATATAAACTACGTGGCATCAGCATCGGCTACTTATCAAGTAATAGTAACAAATACACTGGGATGTTTTGACACATCAGCAGAAGCAGTGGTAATGGTAAATCCAATACCTGCAGCAGTCATTGCACCTGCAGGTTCTACAACTTTTTGTACAGGGAGCAATGTAGAACTCGATGCAACAACAGGGCCAGGCTATACTTATCTATGGAAGCGGGATGGTATCATTATCGCCGGCACAGTAACATCATCTTATTTCGCAACAACAAGCGGGAGTTATACGGTCATCGTTACTAACTCTTTTGGCTGCAGCGATACTTCTGCCCCAATAGTGGTTACCGTTGTAGACTTTCCAACACTTGTTGCTACAAACCCTTCTTCATTTTGCTGGGGAAGTTATGCATCATTGCAAATAGTGTTTGATGGAACTATAGTACCAGGGGTAACTTATCAATGGCAACTGAATGGCACAACGATCGCGGGTGCAGTCACTACTGCATATAACGCATATCACAGTGGCAACTACTCGTGCCTTGTAAATGTTCCCGGTGGTTGCTTCGAAGTAACAGACACAGTGTCGGTTACCGTTTTCCCGCTGCCAAATCCTGTTTTGTATTTTAGCAGCAATGAGATATCGACACATAATTTTTATGCAACCTACCAATGGTATAAAGACAATACACCGATAGCCGGTGCCAATAGCGCTTCATTAACTGTGAGCAGTAATGGGGGATATGCCGTTGTTGTTACGGATTCTAATGGCTGCCAGTCTGAATCCGATATTTATTATGTTACAACACTTGCGGTTGAGACAGTAAATAATAGCGAGATAAAGATTTATCCCAATCCTGCGACATCTGCTATTCATATAGAATGCCCCGCAATGATCAGTACTTCTATCAGCAGTATGGATGGAAAAGCACTACTGCAAGTAGTTAATGCAAAGGATATAGATGTAAGTGCCCTGCCTACGGGAATGTACATTATAACACTACGTAATGAAGCGGGAGCAATGCTGCAAGTACAGAAGTTTATAAAACAGTAAGTGCATGTCTGACAAATTAAAAAGGACCGCGGGTTTTACCTGCGGTCCTTTGAATTTAAGTGATATATCATTATGCCTGTACCAGCGTATCCAGCACTTTATTCATACCGCGCACAGCTTCGGCAGATTTATTAAATTCAGCCTGCTCTTCTTCATTTAGTTTGTAGTCAATAATTTTTTCCCAGCCATTCTTACCAATAACCACCGGTACACCAAGGCATATATCTTTCTGTCCGTACTCACCGTCAAGGTATACGCAGCAAGGGAATACTTTCTTTTCGTTACGGATGATAGACTCCACAAGCGCAGCTCCCGCAGCACCCGGTGCATACCACGCAGATGTGCCCAGTAACTTGGTAAGTGTAGCGCCACCTACCATTGTGTCGGCAGATATCTGCTTCAGTTTCTCAGCACTCAACATGTTAGATACCGGCGTACCATTAACAGTAGCAAGGCGTGTAAGCGGTATCATAGTAGTGTCACCATGGCCACCTATTACAGTTGCATGTAGGTCGTTCTGTGAGCAGTTAAGTTCTTTTTGTATGTATGTCTTGAACCGGGCACTATCCAGTATACCACCCATACCTATGATACGGTGCTTAGGTATGCCTGTTGATTTCAATGCCAAATAAGTCATTGTATCCATAGGGTTAGATATTACCACTATGATAGCATTAGGTGAGTGTTGCAAGATGTTCTTGCAAACATCTTCTACGATGCGTGCGTTTGTACCTATAAGGTCTTCACGCGTCATGCCCGGCTTACGTGGTATACCGGATGTGATAACTACCACGTCAGAATTAGCTGTTTTTGTATAGTCCCCTGTTACACCTATTACTCGTGTATCAAAGCCAAGCAGTGATGATGTTTGGGTGATGTCAAGCGCCTTGCCTTCTGCGAATCCTTCTTTAATATCTACTAATACCAGTTCTTCTACTAATTCTTTACGTGCTATGTTATCGGCACAGGTAGCGCCTACAGCGCCGGCGCCCACTACAGTTACTTTCATTTATTTAATTTTTTATGTGAAGATTGAATTTTACGGTGCAAAGATAACAGTTTTCGGTTTTTAAGCACAATAAGAACGGTCAATGATACGTTTTTTTCATATTTTTATCTGTCTATGAAACTTTGCGTAAGGCGCTGCTGCCTACTCCTTTCTCTATCAATACTGGTATGTGGCCGTTTGCTGGCACAGCCATTCATAGGCTTGCCTTCAGCCGATAATACAATCATGCTTGTGCCTGAAAATCCAGCATTTGCAGTACATGATGATGTAATACAAGCCAATATAGCAAGCATCGGTGGTATCGTTGGCGGTAATAGCTTCGCGTTCAACCCTAGTGTTTATAATTTTCTGAACACTGGTACTATTTCAAACAATACAGACTATGTGAAGCAGTATGGCGGCGCGCGTAAAAACTTCAATGCAACCATCGATATAATGGGTCCCGGTGCCTCCTTCAAAATAAAGAAGAAATATAATGTGGCTATTACTACCGGCGCACGTTACCTCCTCAATTCGGACAACCTTAGTACTGATGTATTCGGGCTGCTGGGTACAAATCCTAAATACGAGGCAGATACCGTTAATACACACCTCGTACATAACTACTCGCTTGTAGCCCAGGTATATAGCCAGGTAGGTTTTACATATGGCGGATATCTCTATAATAGTCAGGAGCAGACATTGAAAGGTGCTGTTACGCTTAAAGTATTGATAGGCGCAGGTGCAGTGGGATTGGGGATACCATCAGTAAATTTTGCAACGCACAACAATGATGGCAATACTTATAACCTTGCAGGCAACGCCAATATAGCCTTTACCCCCTACGCTAATAAATGGGCGATCACCCCAAATCCGTTCACCGCTTTCTCCCAGGGCTCATTCAATGGCGGAGTTGGGTTTGATATGGGGCTGGTCTATGAGATACACAAGCCGGAAAATTATCGTCTACAGAAAAAATATACCGTACGGCTAGCTATATCTATTACAGATATTGGCGGCATAGGATATACCGCATCATCAACCACGGGTGGCTATTCAGCAACTATAAAAGATACGATACGCAATCAGGCGGTTAGCTATAATATACAAAACAATTCTTCAACGACTTTTGGTAGCATCATCAATACTTATACAAAAGATAGCTTGTTAACGCAGACAAGTAGCAGGAGCAAGTTCAGGGTAGGGCTACCTACCGCGTTGCGTATGAATGCCGATATAAAGATCGATGAGAATTATTACATTAACGCCAATGCGCTTATCAATCTACGCGCCCCTTCTGCCGATAAATTCGTGAACCATTACATTACAGGCATTACTGTCACACCACGATACATGCATAATGGTTTTGGTATCGGGCTGCCATTCTCTTATAATACGGCAGCGCAAACCTATATTGGTGCAGTAATATTTATGGGGCCGTTCTATATTGGCATACCTACTATCTACAATATGCTGGTAACACGCGATGCTATCAGCGCTTATGCCGGATTGTCTTTCCGCATAAAAAGTAAGGAAGATGCACCTTGATTGATCAGCTGATCCCTGCCGTTAATTATTTTTATATCGATGAACCGGTTAAAGCTACTCTTATTGTATTTACATTCTTACCTTGTACGTCTAAATATATACGATGCCCGATAGAAGGAAGTTTATGAAACTTTCGTTGCTTACATCTGCCGCTGCATTGGCGGGAAAGAACGTTTTTGCCGAAAGCTTACATGGAGATGTTAAGTACGATACAGTAAAAGATGCGCCAATTGTTATTTCTACCTGGGATTTTGGCAAGGAAGCTAATGCAGCGGCATGGGCAGTATTAAGTACAGGAGGCAAGGCGCTCGATGCGGTGGAACAAGGCGTGATGGTGCCTGAGTCAGACCCGGAAAATCAAAGTGTGGGTTATGGCGGCCGCCCTGACAGAGATGGTAAAGTAACGCTTGATGCTTGCATTATGGACGAACAAAGCCGATGCGGCGCTGTAGCATGCCTGGAGCATGTTACCCATGCCATATCTGTGGCGCGGATGGTAATGGAGCGTACCCCGCATGTAATGCTGGCGGGAGATGGTGCATTGCAATTTGCGCTGGAGCAGGGATTTAAAAAAGAAAACCTGCTTACAGAAAAAAGCGAGAAAGAATGGAAGGAATGGCTGAAAACCGCTAAATATGAGCCCAAAGCGAATATAGAGAATGCGCTGCCTGGCGGAAAGGAAAACCATGATACTATAGGTATGTTGGCAATGGATAAGCAAGGTAATCTTAGTGGCGCATGTACCACTAGTGGCATGGCCTATAAGATACATGGCCGCGTTGGCGACTCACCAATAATAGGTGCCGGGCTATATGTAGATAATGAGATAGGTGCAGCTACAAGTACAGGAGTTGGTGAGGAAGTGATCCGCATAGTTGGCTCTCACCTCGTGGTTGAACTTATGCGGCAAGGGCTTAAACCGGAAGCCGCATGTAAAAAAGCCGTGGAGCGCATCATATCAAGAAACCCCGAAGAAGCAAAAAAAGTACAGGTTGGGTTTCTCGCAATGAATAAAAAAGGTGAATATGGAGCTTATGCCTTACAGGATGGGTTTACGTATGCCGTACGCAATGGTAAAGAGGAAACCATATACCCTGCAAAGCATATTTACTAACAATACATACTATGCTTTTAGAGATCTGCGCATTCAATATACAATCGTGCTTTGTAGCACAAGATGCAGGAGCATCACGTATAGAGCTTTGTGCCGACCAAGCTCAAGGTGGCACTACCCCAAGCTATGGTTGGCTCCGATATGTGCGAGAGCATATTACTATACCAGTTTTCCCTATGGTGCGCCCCCGCGGTGGTGGCTTTGTATATGATGAACACGAACTGGCTATTATGCGTAAAGATATTATAGCGATAAAGCAACTCGGTTTCCCCGGCATTGCTATTGGCATACAACGATCAAATGAAGAAATAGATATTGAGGAGATGAAACGTATGGTATCGCTGGCCTACCCTATGCAGGTAACCTGTCACAAAGCTTTTGACAAAACGCCTGATGCAGCTGCATCGCTTGAAGCTCTGATAAATACAGGGTGCGCAAGAGTACTCACATCTGGCTTGCAGAAAACGGCAACCGAAGGAGCGGCCGTATTACATGCATTGCAACAGCAGGCGGCTGGCCGCATTATTATAATGCCCGGCGGTGGTGTAAGGTCTGGTAATATTGGCCTGTTAGCAAAAGAAACGGGGTGTATAGAATTTCATAGCTCTGCACTTGTAACAAAAGACAATGATGATATCGCTGACAAAGAAGAAATAAAAAAACTCCTGGCAAACATACATCAATGATTTAAAGGCAGATAAAATAAACCTATCGGATATGACCGTTATTATAGTAGATGATGAAAAAGAGGCCTGTTATAACTTAAGCAATATATTGCTGGAGTTTGTAGACCCCGGAATAAACATTGCCGGAATTGCCAATAGCACTATTGAAGCGGAAGCCTTAATAAATAAATTTCAGCCTGATGCTGTTTTCCTGGATATTGAAATGCCGAATGAGAACGCGTTTCAGTTTCTGGAGCGGATATCTCCTGTACCATTCAATGTTATTTTTGTAACAGCCTATGACGAGTATGCACTTAAAGCTTTTAAGCTGAATGCCATTGATTATATATTGAAACCAATAAGTATAAGCGAGCTCACTATTGCAGTAGCAAAAGCAAAAGAGCAGCTGGAGGTTAAAAAAATATTATCAGAAAAAGGGCCTACTTATAACCAAATATCACAAATGGCTTCGGGTAATGCACGACCTGAAAATATTGTATTAAAGGACAATAATAACCTTGATGTCGTTGCTTTTAAAGACCTGATATACATCGAGGCAATGGGCAGTTATTCAAAAATTTATTTTTTAAAAGATGGCATTGAAAAGAACGTCATCATGAGCAAGGCGATTGCGGAATATGAAGAAGTGCTACCTACACAATCATTTTTCCGGGTACACAAAACCTTTCTTGTTAACTGCAGATTTATAGCATCGATCCTAAAAGAAAACGCGTACATGTTGATGCTAAAAAATAAGCTAACCATACCAATAAGCAGAAGAAAATACACGCCCTTGATGCAACATTTAAAAATAAATGGCCTGGCATGATGAAGTCATTCTTCATAGCAATTTTTATCTTTCTGGTATTGCCGGCTATTGGTTATTCACAGCAATATCCGATGCTGCATTATACGCTGGATAATGGTTTGCCAAGTAATACCGTATATGATGTCTATAAAGACAGTCATGGTTTTTTGTGGTTTGCCACAGACAAGGGGGTTGCCCGGTATAATGGATTGAAATTCGATGTATTCACAACAGAGAACGGCTTGCCCGATAATGAGATATTCTTCTTCAGGGAAGACTATTCAAAGCGCCTGTGGCTCTCTACTTATAATGGCGAATTATGTTATTATAAAAACGGGGTATTTCATACAGCCAATAATACGCCTTTCTTAAGACTGCCATCGAAGAATGCACAGATCCTACAAATTAATATTGGGCAAGATAGCACTGTAACTGTTTATTATCCACGAGGAAAATTTGTGAATATCAGAAATGAAAAGTGTAGCATATACGATCTCAATATAATAATAAAGGATGTCGATGTTATTCAGCGTTTAATAAGGATCAGCACATTATCGGATGGTACGTTTGAAATAATAGATGAAGATAAAAGGGTGGTCATTGATCCGGACTATAAGATCCGCTCACTCGCTTATTACCCAGACCGAAAAATATATAGGGGCTCCAACGGGGGAGGGCAACATTACCTCTATCTGCCTGATACCCTTTATGATCAATACCTAAAACCGATATTCCCTTTTGGAAAAGAGTTGAGTGCGCTCTCTCACAAAATATTTCTTAAGAAAAATTTTCACCGTGTGTTTATCGACCAAGGAAATGTTTTTGTAGCAACATATTATGGACTATATATCAACAGAGACATCGTTACGCTGAAAGGTCAAAAAATATCCTCAGTAGCCTGCGATAAAGCTGGGAACTATTGGTTTAGCAGTTTAGATAATGGAGTTTTCATATTTAATAGAAATTTTCTTCACCAAAAACAATATGATGGTAATTACAAAAACGCTGTAAAATATGCTTCAGTAAATAATGGCAGTCTTTTCTTTACGCTAGATAATGATAATTTTTATACAGTTCACAGCGATAGTATTAGTTGCCTGTTTAATTACGTTAAGTGCAAACCTAATAAGGCAATATCTGTCGACAATCCCATTTGCTATATTGATCATGACAGATACTATAACTTCTATAATTACGACAATTTGATCATTGATCACATCAATAGCCCGAAACCTGACATAGAATTCCCAAAATCTGATCTTGGTTACGGCGACAGCCACTTTTTCCCAAAAGAAATTACAACAGATGCAAGCCGGATATTTGTCAGGTTACCAGAAAAGATTGCTTACTCAGACTTTTCACTCTTCTCCCCTGGCAACAGCAAAGAGCATGTGTTTAATAACATATCAGGTAGTGGCAATCAAAGAATTTTTGCGTTTGCAAAAGCAGGTGATAATACTATATGGTATTCTACACTAAACAATGTATACAAGATAGTGGGGACAAACGCGATCGTTCAACCTCAATTCAAAAACAATACGTTCAAATGGTTCAATATATACGATAACTACCTGGTGGGTGTTACCCAGGAAAATAAAATACTGGTCTGTAATCATTATAATGGCGATATACAAATTGACTCTGTTATTGGCCAAAAATCTATATGGATAAAGTCATTTAGACTTGATAGTGATCATATCCTCATTCGCACAAGCGACAATTATAGAGTATTAACATTGCTACGTTCTCAGCAAAAACCTGTTTTCTCTGTTAGGAGATTGGAGGATCCGTTCATTCCGCTCGATCCCGAAGCAATTTGCACCAGTGATTCTGCTTGTTTCTTCTTTAAAAAAGGCGCTATAACCACCTTACCTATTAAAGAGTTTTTCCTGACTGATACTCCACCAACAGTCACATTTACCGCTCTCAAAACAAAAGATACCATACTTGATATAAGTACTACACAGTTAGAACTGCCCTACAACAATGCGCAAAGCCTTACACTTTATTTCTCCGTACTATCCTTCAGCAGTAAGAATGTTTCGTTAGAATATTCAATATCAAAAGACACTACTCACCAATGGAAACAAATAGCAAATGAAGGCTTGAATATTTTCAGCCTGGGCTATGGCACATTTAAAATGGATCTGAGAGCTAAAACCCTTTCAGGCCAGGTAAGTGATACCGCAACATTCACATTAATCATTTTAAAGCCATTCTGGGCCAGGTGGTGGTTCATTATTTTATGCGCCCTAATAACATTGTGTGCAGTTTCCTTTATTATTTTTTATTGGATAAAGCGCATACTACTGAAAAGAGAAGCAGCGCACAAATCAAAGATGAATTCACTAAAATCAGAGTATAAAGTACTAAATGCACTAATGAACCCACATTTCGTATTTAATACACTCAATAATGTACAAAGCCTGGTAAATAAAGACAATAAACTTGCATCAAATGAATACCTCAGGATATTTGCGGATCTGATAAGACAAAATATGCATAACCTTTCTTTTGAACTGATACCGTTACAGAAAGAACTGGACCTTGTTAGCAATTATCTAAAAATTGAAAAACTTCGTTTCAAAGAATGGTTTAACTACTCCATCAACATCGATGAAGAAGTGGATGCTTTCGAGGTTATGATTCCTCCGTTGCTTATTCAACCGCTTGTAGAAAACTCCATAAAACATGGCCTGTTGCCACTCCAGTCTGTAAATGGCGTCATTACCATAAATATTTACGAAAAAGAAAACCGGACAATTATCGAAGTGGTAGATAATGGTATCGGTATAGAATCATCATTAAAGAACGAGGATAAACTCCATGAATCGTATGGCCTGGAGAATATCAAAAAACGTATCATGCAGCTATCTGCCCTATACAGCTTGAATATCACGTTTGAAATAAAAGAAATTAAAGATGATTGGACTAATACAACTGGTACCATTGCCATAATTTGCATTCAAAATAACCACTAAGACTTCTTGTAAATTACAGTTAGTAAATAGTTTACTACCGTTAGTTAGATGACTTCTTATGCATACAGGTATGCAATAGCTTAGCATTATTAAACGATTATTAATTTTATCGTTACTCTGATACGCTAGCCTCTATAATGCCCTTTCCTTATCTTTTAAGTCCTCAAATACTTTGGTTATTTGAGGACTTATTATTTATATAGCATACTTTACAGCCAACACTGAAATATAAACTCCTTTTTATTTTGTTTACTAAGGCAAGTTATCCTATATTAGTGTTGCTCTACAGTAGCATCCGAAGGAATGCTACCGATAAAACTCATGACAGAAAATAACACCTGTAAAATAAAAGCGGTTTCGCTGGTTTGTCTACAGGGCAAAAGGATTGTTTCATGAAAGGGCTCCTTCGTATTATTCTCTTTTGGGGTTTCATGCTGTGTAATTCAAACGCATTCTCTCAGGATTTTCCCATGGTACACTATACAATGGAAAATGGGCTGCCGAGCAATAAAATTTACTCAATATATAAAGACAGTAAAGGGTTTCTTTGGTTTACTTCGGATAAGGGAGTTGCAAGATACAATGGGATAAAATTTGAAACTTTTACCACGGACGATGGGTTAGCTGATAATGAAGTCTTTTTCTTTCTTGAAGACTATTACGGCCGTATATGGATGTCTACATACAATGGAAAGCTCTGTTATTATAAGGATGGTACTTTTTATACAGAAAAAAATGATAGTGCGTTAAAACTACCTTTTAAAGAACCTTATATTTTAGATATATCGCTTGAAAAGGATAGTAGTATAACCATTTTTTATAACGATAGAACTAAGTTTATTAACATAAAGAAAAACGCACTAAAATTTATACCGATACGTGGTATTGAAAAGTACATAAACATTAGCGAATTTATTGCTATCAAAAAGCAATCAGATTCAGTATATAAAATTGTATGTAAAAATGATGATGCATATTTTAATATCAAAACGAATAAAATAATTAAGACAGAAAATAAATTTGATTTAAAATTCAATCAAAAAGATAATAGGATCCATCACTATCTATATACTAATAATGAAATTTATACTTTAGATAAAAACGAATTATTCCATTTTGATAACGGATTTGTGAAAAATTTTTTATACTCAGTATATAGTAGTGTAGAGCATAGATTTTTCATGGGCACCAATCATGGGTTATTTATTGATAACGATTACCATTTATTAGAAAGTGAAAATATATCTTCTATTAATCAAGACAATGATGGTGGATATTGGGTAAGCACTTTAGAAAATGGTGTATTTTATTTAGATAAAAATTTTTTATCGGAAAATACACTCAGAAATACATACAAAGGTTTCGTAAAATATTCTTGCCATAATAAAAATTCATTTTTCTTCACGACTAATACTGATGATTTTTATAAACTAAACGAGAACCAAACAAAACTTATTTTTGATTATAAAAAATATAAACAGCATAATCATTTATACCCAACTTTAGGAACGACACTTACTTCAGGGTACTCTATTGACGATAATAATACATATTATAATTATTACAATGATGATGAATTTATTATCTCGGATATTAACACTAATAAGCCATCAATAAAGCATAGGCAAAATGACTTTCATGAAGGCGTTAGATATGTCTTCTCTTGCAATGGATCTAACTATGTTTTAAAACTACCTTATTTAGCTAAAATATCAAATCCTGAATCACAAAATCAACAACACATAACACATATTGACACATTTTATATCAGACAATGGCCATTTTCAATTACAAAATCTTCCGACAACACTATTTGGTATTCTACGAAGGATAATGTTTATAAAATAGAAAATGATCGTCCAGTACCACAATTACCATTTAAAAATATTGTCTTTAAATGGTTTAATATTTATGATAATTATTTAGTAGGCTGCTCAATAGATAATAAATTAATAATTTGTAACAATGTAAATGGGCAATCATATATTGACTCTGTGATCAACCAACATTGCATCTGGAATAAGGCCTATAGGTTAGACACCAACCATATTTTAATCAGTACAGATAATGTGTATAGAATACTAACATTATATCCTTCTCAGAATACCCCAAAATACCATCTATCTGCACTTGAAAATCCAACAGTACCTAAGGAATCAGAAAGTATATGTTCCGATTATAAAACATGTTATTTTTTTAAAAACAATACTATATTCTGCTTCCCGGTAAAAAACCTTTTAGAAAAACCGCAATCACCTCAAGTATTTTTCACAACTGTTAAAGTAGGAGATAAGAATTATTCGGTAACAAAATCTATAGAAATACCCTATTCCGAATCAAAAAATATTTCTATTCCTTTTTCAGTATTATCATTTAGTAGTAAAGAACTTATTTATGAGTATTCTATTGCAAATACCGATGATATTGATAATTGGAGGCAATTAAAGGGCGAAGAAATAAACCTTGTAGACGCAAAGCATGGCAATTATTTTATTAAAGTACGTGCAAAAAGCCTCACAAATAATAGCAACATTGCCACACTTGAAGTTACGATCCTTAAACCATTTTGGGCAGCATTATGGTTTATTATACTGTGTGTTTTGCTATTAATAGCCGGCATTTTATTTGTAATATATATCGGTGTAAAGCAGACTTTGAAAAAAAAAGAAGTTGCGCACAAATCAAAAATGAGCTCATTAAAATCAGAATATAAAGTACAAAATGCACTAATGAACCCTCACTTTGTATTTAACACCCTCAACAACGTACAAAGCCTGGTAAATAAGGACAATAAACTTGCGTCAAATGAGTACCTGAGAATATTTGCAGATCTCATCAGACAAAACATGCATAATCTTTCTTTTGAGCTGATACCATTACAAAAAGAACTGGATCTTGTTGAAAATTATCTAAAAATTGAAAAACTTCGTTTCAAAGAATGGTTTAACTATTCTATTAACATCGATAAAGAAGTGGATGCATTTGAGGTGCTGATTCCTCCATTGCTTATTCAGCCACTCGTAGAAAACTCAATAAAACATGGCCTGTTACCACTCCAATCTATGAACGGTATCATTACTATAAAAGTTTACGAGAAAGAAGACCGGACAATTATTGAAGTGATAGATAATGGTGTCGGTATAGAATCATCATCAAAAAGCGGAGATAAACTCCATGAGTCATATGGCTTGGAGAATATCAAAAAACGTATCATGCAATTATCTGCTTTATACAGCTTGAATATTACGTTTGAAATAAAAGAAACAAAAAGCTCTACACACGATACAACGGGTACAATAGCCGTCATTTCTATTACGAGCAATCTGTAAGCCATTTGTTATAATACCGTTAATGAGCAATTAATACCGTTAGTAAGGTATTGTTACTAATATTGAAAACATGTTTTAGATTAGTGGTTAACAAAATATTAACTACTAAAATAAATTGCCTATGGATGAATCCTTAAGAGAAATCTTCTGAATCTAATTTCACAAACACTTAAAACTAAAAAATTATGAAACCTATCTTATCGCACTTATTAGTGTACAATTTTGGAAGAGAGCGTAAAATGCAAAATTTATCGACAGCATTAAAAGGTATTGTTATACTATTAATAACATTATGCACCTCTTCTTTATATAGCAAGGCACAATGCCTTACTGATTCATTGACAATTAATACCGGCTATAATCCAATAACTGGAACTGCAATTACACCTGGCTCTGATTACCTTACACCAGTACAAGATTACTATTGGACCGTCAGCCCAAATGTAAACATAGTTACTGCAGTAGCTTCTACCCCAACAAATACTACTACTTCGTCTTATTTTCCAACAGGAGGATATGCTACAATAGTCACATCTGGTGGAAAAGCAGATGTCATTACTAAAAGGAACGGCTGGGACATTCGACCAAATAGTTCGTGGATAAGTTGTCTGAATTCGAGTTGGTATGCTTGTGATGGTAGCGGATCCGCTCAAATTGATACAATTAGCAGGATATTTAATATATGCATGGATGATAGTATAAAATTCAAATTTGATACAATATTGGATGATAATTACATTTCAGCTGTGATAATCGACCCCAATAGTGCTTCACCAATAGTGCTTGGTTATTCAGAAACTTCTACTGCAACCAACTGGCTTAACCCCGGAGGGCATTTTATGATCACAAAGTGGATAACGGCGGGAAAACATCAGTTGGCATTTATTTTAAATAACCTTAATACTCCCCCTGCAGGTTTAAATGGTATGGGAATGGATATGCAAGGCTCTATTGTGTCTGCAACAGGAAAAAGCTCAATCAAAAGTGAAAGTTCGGCGATATGTGATACCCTTCCATGTAGCTGTACTTGTCAGCACGATACAGGAGCATCATGCCCAGAAACGTGTTTCTGGAGACTTGTCGGCAATCATATATTCGGCTCAAACAATATTTTCGGAACAATATCAAACGATAATGTAAATATTATGACTGACAATGTAAATAGAGGCATTTTTACTAAGGATGGTATGTTCGGTTGGAATACTAACCCAACCACAGATCCTACCTCTGCATATTTACACGTTAACTGTGCAGGACACAATGCATTACCATTATCCGATATCCGCTTTGAAAATCTGGAGAAAAGAAGTACTGGTAATTATGTATTGATCGATTCTTCTACCGGTTACGTGTATAATAGTAATATTCCTATCGGAGGGAATAATTCCGTTAGTCTTACTTGCAATTCTGTCAACTTCCTGCCTAAAGTTACTGGTGCAGGCGTATTAGGTTGCAGTATAGTGTATGATAATGGTGGTGGATCAGTGGGCATTAATAAAACGAGTGCATTTACTTATACATGGGCAGGCGGCTTATCAGGTACAACGCCGCCTCCTGGTTCTGGCATTGTTGCCCTCGATGTAAATGGCGTAACAAGAGCGCTTGCCTACATAGCTACCTCTGATGAAAGACTTAAGACAAACATCAACAGCATCAGTAATCCGTTCAAACTTATAAACGGTTTAACTGGTAAAACGTATAGCTGGAATCAAGCTGTGCTACAGGAAACACACGCAGATAACAGCAGACAATATGGCTTCATAGCCCAGGATGTGGCTAAGGTTATGCCGGAAGCTGTTATCGTAGACTCTGCAGGCACTTACGGCATCAATTATAATTCCTTTATCCCAGTACTTACAGAGGGAGAAAAGGAATTGTATACTATGTACCAGCAAGAAAAAGCAAACAACGATAAGTTACAATCTCAGCTTGATGACCTGAAGGCAAGGCTCGATGAGTTGGCAAACTGTTGCGCTAATAATGCCGTTACAGAATCAACAAGCAAAGACGTTACTGCTAATACAGGTAATGCACTATATCAAAACGTACCTAACCCTTTTAATAAAGAAACCTCTATAGGCTACTTTATTTCAAAGATGAGGGGTAGTGCTGCAATTATTATTTCTGACCTAAGTGGTAAAGAAATGAGCCGTTATCAAATTGCGGCACCAGGGCTAGGCAGTATATCTGTTAAGATTCAAAACATGGTACCGGGTATTTATTTATATACACTGGTTGTAGATGGTAGTGTAATAGATGCTAAAAAAATGGTAATAGGCGGCTAATATTGCCCTCCATATTAAGCTCTATTTATTCTAAGCCCCCCGACATGATACATCCGGGGGGCTTATTATTTAAAAGATAGAAAGTACGATCTATAATTAATAATACATGCTTTAACCTAAAATGGACAGGTTAGTCAACATCAAACTACCGTTCGTAAAGAATTTATTACCGTTCGTAAAACCTTTTATAATGAATAGGTTGTGCTGTCATAAGTTTACACTCTTGATACCACAACTATCAAACCCCATACCGGCCTCTATAGACTTACTTATCGTTTTAGCCCCCAAATACTAACCTGTTTGGGGGCTTCTTATTGCGAAAAGCAACCGATCAACTCTATTACCATAACTTCGCGGTCTTATGCATTATGTATCAGCGGATAGGATCAGCAAAACTTACGGAATAAAACCTCTTTTTACAGATATTACCTTTCACATCAGTGAGGGCGATAAAATAGCCCTTATTGCCAGAAATGGTAGTGGTAAGTCTACCCTGTTAAAGATATTGGCAGGAAAGGACACTGTAGATGACGGTAAAATATGGGTACATAAGGATGTTACTGTGGCCTTATTCGAGCAGGAACCGCAGTTTGCAGAAGAACTTTCTGTACTCGATAATATATTCCATTACAAACACCCTGTAGCAGAAGCATTGCGCGATTATGAAAAAGTGTTATCAGAAGGGTCAAAAGACCCAGTGGCATTATCAAACGCCCTAACTAAGCTCGACGACCTTGGTGCCTGGGACTTTGAAGCGAAAGTGAACCAGATACTCGCCAAGCTTAATATTCACAACCTCGACCAAAAAGTAAAAACACTTAGCGGAGGCCAACGCAAACGCGTAGCACTGGCGCAGATACTTATAGATATTGGCTTTGAGCACAAGCATGTACTGTTGATAATGGATGAACCTACCAATCATCTTGATGTAGGTATGGTAGAGTGGCTGGAGCATTATCTAAATCAACAGAAAGTAACCCTGCTGATGGTAACGCATGATCGTTATTTTCTGGAAGATGTGTGCGATGAGATATGGGAACTGGATGAAACAAAGCTATATACTTACAAAGGCGATTATCAAAGCTACCTGGAGAAAAAAGCTGCGCGTATAGAAAACACCGTGGCTAATATAGATAAGGCGCGCAATCAATATCGTAAGGAACTGGAATGGATGCGTAAGCAGCCAAAGGCAAGGACCACAAAATCAAAAAGCAGGCAAGATAATTTCTACGATATAGAGTCTGTGGCAAAGCAAAAGGTGGTTGACAATCAGGTAGAGCTACAGATGAAGATGAACCGCCTTGGCGGTAAGATAGCCGAGCTAAAAAAGGTGTATAAAAGCTATGGTGACAAAGTAATTTTAAAGGGATTTGACTATACTTTTAAGAAAGGGGAGCGGATAGGTATAGTAGGTAAGAATGGTGCTGGTAAATCTACCTTCCTGCACATGCTGCAAGGCATTGAGCCTGCCGACAGCGGTAAGATAAACATCGGGGAAACGGTGGTGTTCGGCAACTTTTCGCAGCAGGGGCTGGAGATAAAGGAAGATATGCGGGTGATAGAGTTTGTGAAGGATATAGCCGAGAATTTCCCATTAGCAAATGGTGGGTCTCTAAGCGCATCACAGTTCCTTTCTTTGTTTCTTTTCCCACCTGAGCAGCAATATACTTATCTATCAAAGCTAAGTGGTGGTGAGAAGAAACGATTGCAACTACTGGCAGTACTTTTTAAGAATCCCAATTTTTTAGTACTCGATGAGCCCACCAATGACCTCGACTTGCCTACTCTTTCCGTACTGGAGAATTTCCTCAGCGAATATCAGGGTTGCATTATCATTGTATCGCACGACCGCTATTTTATGGATAGGCTGGTAGACCATCTGTTCATTTTTGAAGGTGATGGTGTGGTTAGGGACTTCCCGGGTAACTATTCTAATCATCGTATAGAAGAGAAAGCCAAGGAAAAACTGACCAACAAAGAGAAAGAAAAAGAGCCTGAAGCCCCAAAGCCTACACCAGTTGTGGTTCAAAAAGCAGCCATTTCTACTGCAAAAAAGAAGGCCTCATTCAAGGAGAAACGCGAATTTGAACAGATCGAAAAAGATATGGCTTCACTTGAAGCTGAAAAAGCCGATATCACATTAAAGATGAGCGACGAAAACACCAACTACGATACCATTCAACGACTTAGCGCCAGGATTATAGAAGTAGGCAATTTGCTGGAGGCAAAAGAACTCCGCTGGCTGGAGTTGAGCGAGCTGGAACCATGACGAAATTATAGGAAACATAAAGTTTATACAGCACAATTGTTAACCATTTATTTGTATTAATTTACATCGCAAAATAATATCGTATAAAATGAGATCAACAAAATTCGCCATGCTGGCAGCACTGGCATTAGTAGCAGGTATATCTGCAAAAGCACAGAACGCCGACGAAATACTGAAAAAGCACGAAGCGGCTATGGGCGGCGCTGAAAAATGGGATAAGATAAAGACGCTGAAAATGACCGGCACTATTAAGGCGCAGGGTATGGATATAGGCATCACCGAGACTATAGAAAGCGGCAAAGCAATGAGGACTGACATCAGTGTAATGGGCATGAACGGCTACACTATCGTTACTACTAAAGAAGGGTACACATATATGCCATTTGGCGGCGGCCCTGCTAAAGTAGATACCATGAAGGCTGACGCCGTAAAAGGCGAGCAATCGAAACTGAACCTTAAGGAAGCAAACAACATTGTAGACTATAAGGCAAAGGGTACTAAAGCAGAGTACGTGGGCACGGATTCCGTAAACAGCGCGCTTTGCTATAAAATAAAATTTACAGAAAAAGATGGCGATGAAAGCACATCTTTCTACGATGCTAAAACATACTATCTGCTGCGTACAGAAAGCAAAGTAAAAGTAGATGATCAGGAAACAGAAGTAGCAGTACTTTACAGCGACTATAAGACACTTCCTGAGGGTATTGTAATGCCCATGAGCATTAATGCACAGGGTGGTGAGGTTGCTTTCAAATCTGTAGAGGTAAACAAGCCTATAGACGCAAGTGTATTTGTACCAACAATGCCTGCCGCAACTAAGAACTAAATATAATGATTCAATAAAAAGTGGGCCTGTTCATAAAGAGCAGGCCCACTTTTTGTCAATTAGTCGTGTCGGTCTACAACCTAAATTTACTGGCAAATATTGATGACACCCCCTCAACGAATAGTGACTCCAGCCAGATTTATCAATTGTAATACTAAAATACTTCGGCCAGACTAGGTGAAACCTATACCAGTATATTATCTATCAACCGCACATCACCCAGCCGTGCTGCGATAAGCGCCACCATCGGCGTGCCCACTTTATAATTGTCTAATAGTGTCAGGTCGCGTGCATCTGCTAGCGATACATACTCAGGCGCAAAACCCTTTGCACTTAACAACTCTATACACTCCTTTTGTATGACCTCAAAATTGCCAACATCTTTTTTGCCCTGGATCGATACAAGACACTGATAGATAACACCTGCCAGTGCACGTTGCGGCTCTGTAAGCCTGCGATTACGAGAGCTCATGGCCAGCCCGTCTGCCTCGCGATTCGTTGGGCATATAATTACTTTGAGTTCATTTAGCCCCATCAGCTTTGCCAGCTTGGTGATCACCATACACTGTTGATAATCCTTCTGGCCTATGTATAATTTATTGGGGCGTATCGCTTCTAATAACCGCGACACTATTTGCCCCACGCCCCTAAAGTGCCCAGGCCGTTGAGCTCCTTCCAGTATAGTTTCAAGATACCCGAAATCATACATTTTGCCTGCTTCCGTACCCTCAGGGTACATTTCCTGTACCGACGGCAAAAAAAGCACATCACAGTCCGCTTCCAGCAAAAGCTCAATATCGGCTTCTGTGGTAACGGGGTATTTTTCAAGGTCTTTCTTGTCGTTAAATTGGGTAGGATTCACAAAAATGCTGCACACAATTATACCCCCATCCTCCCTGGCCTGCTTTATTAGGGATATGTGGCCTGCGTGTAGTGCGCCCATGGTCGGCACAAACCCCACTGTACTTTTCGCTTGTTTTATTCCTTCAATGTATGCGCTTACATCTCCTGTCGTCTTAAATATTTTCATAAACTATTTTGTGCCTGCGAGCCTGCAAAGTAAGAAGTTGGCAGAATAAATCCTACTATATGAAGTATGGGCAAGGTTTCAATACAATATTTTCGTAATTTTGCAGCTAATTTCTTAGTTAACACATTTTTATCCGCTTAATTTTAATTCCTTAACATGGCTGCAGACACTAAAAAACGTGTTTTAATTATTGCCAACGAACTTTCTCCCTATACAGAGTTTACGGATTTTGCACAGATACTCAACAAACTGGCTATCAAAACGTTTGATGCTGGGCTTGAGGTACGTGTTATCATGCCGCGTTTCGGCCTTATCAATGAGCGCCGTCACCGTCTCCACGAGGTGGTACGTCTGTCCGGTATCAATGTTATTATCGACAAAGATGATTACCCCCTTATCATAAAAGTGGCCTCATTGCCAAACGCGCGCCTGCAGGTCTATTTCATGGATAATGAAGATTACTTCAAGCGCAAATCTGTATTTCGCGACGATCAGGATAAGTTTTTTGATGACAATGCAGAGCGCATGATATTCTTCTGCAAAAGTGCACTGGAAACGGTTAAGAAATTCGGATGGCCGCCGCACGTTATTCACTGCCATGGCTGGATGACTTCTTTGTTACCACTCTACCTTAAAACGGCTTACAAGAAAGAGCCTGTATTTGGCTACTCTAAAGTAATATATACCGCACAGACAAACCAGTTCAAGGAAAAGCTTAACCCGAACTTTACCAAGAAAGCCCTTATCAATAACGAGATAAAGGAAAAGGACTTCGATTGTTTCAAGGAAGGTACCAACACAGCCCTTACCATTGGTGCAAGTAAATTTGCTGATGTGGTGATATTCGGCTCTGATAAGATGGATAAAAAGGTAACAGACGAAATAAAGCCTAGCCGTTATAAAAAGGTCATTCCTTATGATGAATCCTGGAAAGAAGACGTTACCCCATTGTTAGACTTGTATAAAAGCTTAACAGAGTCTTAGTATATGTTTTCTCAACTTAGAGAAAACATATACCATCTTGAAACCTATCAATTCGCTTACGTCATTGGTTGGCCTTTGCCTGGCAGCCGTATGCACTACGTCGTGTAGAGAACATACATTACTAAGCTCGAAATTATCGCCGGCCAACGATACTGCCATTGTGCAGTCTAAATCACTGGCATGTGTCACATACACCTATTACGACGATACGATGGTCACGAGTGCCAATCTCGGCTTGCCCATTTATCAGGCTGCGGGTTCTGTAAAAGACGATTATTTTGGTATCACTACGGCCGCTACTTATTTTCAGATAGTACCCGATAATCCGGGATTTTATTTTAATGGCTGTACAATTGACTCTGCCGTACTAATAATGCCTTACAGCGGGTTCACCTGGGGCGATACTGCCAATACTACACTCACACAAAAGTACCAGGTCTACGCATTAGGCGACACACTGGGCTCTTCTGAAGCCACTTATTTTTCTTATACCTATAAACCACTGGCAGCAACATTGAGTGATGTGATTACTGTAAATCTGCATAGCCTGCACGATTCGGTCTCCGTATCGGGTGTTATGCAGCGCCCGCACATGCGCATCAGGCTCAATAATGCTTTTCTGCGCTACATAGATAGCACTGCCGATGTAAAAGCAAGTACTCCCGGCGACTTTACTAATGCCTTCCCGGGCATTTGCGTTCGTGCCGCCGATACACGCCCATCCGCTGCTACAACTGCGTTGCCTTATTTTCAGTTAGATGGTGTAGACGCTTATTCCCGTGCCGGTGTTGTGGTCTATTATCACACCAATGGCAAAAGCGATGCAAATACGGCGCAGTACTACTTTAATACTGCCAATTGTAGTCATTTTAATAACATCGTGCACTCCTATAGCCATTATCCGGTAGCCAATCTGTACGCTGCAGGACAGGCAAATGACAGTATTATTGCTATGCAGAACCTACCCGGCGCGTCAATTGACCTTGTTATTCAGCACCTGCTCGATTCTTTACCAAGTAATATTGTACTCAATCAGGCACAAGTGCAGATATCGCTGTTGCCGCAATATACTTCCTCCGTCTTTTTTGCACCGCTTAGAATTTTCCCGGTAGGGATAAATGCCAACGGACTTTATGGCGTAGCAGATATTTATCTTTCATCGGAAGCAACCATTGCGCTAATAGATGGATATGCACATAATTTCACATCTAACAACACAGCAAACAGTATTATCACTTATACTATAAATATACCTAGGGAGGTGCAATCGGCCATTGCAACACACCAAAATACGTTGCACCTGCATATTAACGGTTCTGAAGATTTTTTTGGTGCGTATCGTATGGTAGCCGGCGGAGGAAATTACAGCGATGCGAGGTATAGGGCTAAGCTATTTGTCGTATATTCAAAACTAAGCAAATGATTGCGTACATTTGCAGGCTGAAAGCCATATCGAACAAGTATCAAAGCTTAACAGAGTCTTAGTATTTATTTTATCATCTTAGCGGAAATTTACACATTTTGAAACATCTTTTCTATACACTTACAGTCATCGTGGGTATCGCATTAGTAACGATATCCGGCACGGGCTGTAAAGAAAATACGCTTATCAGTTCTAAAGTATCTCCTTCAAATGATACGGCTATGATACAGTCAAAGTCATTAGCCTGTGTTACCCATACCTATTTTGATGATACGGTTATCACCAGTCTTAACCTTGGCGGCATATCTATTTACCAGGCTGTAGGTAATATGCTGGACCCTTATTTTGGTATTACTACAGCGGCTACCTATTTTCAGGTAGTACCTGTTTCGCCGGGCTTAGGGTTTTACTTCCCAGCACCTTATCAAATAGACTCGGCTGTACTTATTATGCCATACAGCGGCTTTACTTATGGCGATAGCGCCAATACAACACTTACTCAATCTTACCAGGTATTTGAAATGACCGATACGTTAGGGTATTACTCTAATTATTTTTCATATTCTACTAAGCCTACCGGCCAGGCATTGAGCAATGTTGTAACGGTTAATTTGCATAATCTGCAGGATTCTGTTTCTGTATTGGGTGTTATGCAACATCCACACATGCGCATCCGTCTGAATAATACCTTTCTGCATTACATAGACAGTACTGCCGATGTAAAAGCTACAGACCCTACTACATTTATGAATACATTCCCCGGCTTTTGTGTACGGGTGGCAGATACACGGCAGACAACGACTGCACTTCCTTATTTCGAGTTAGATGGCGCTGATGCTTATTCGCAGGCGGGTGTGGTAGTATATTATCATACCGCAGGCGCTGTTGTACCCGATACATTATTGGCTACTTATCCGTTCAATACTGGCTATTGCGCGCATTTTAATAGCATTAAACGTTCTTATGGCCGCTATCCGGTTAGTAACCTGTACAACTCACACAGCGCTAATGATAGTATAATAGCACTGCAGAACCAACCCGGTGCAGGCATCGACCTTGTGGTGCAAAATATTATTGACTCATTGCCTAAGAATATCGTCATTAATAAAGCAGAAGTGCAAATATCTTTATTACCTCAAGGCCATACCGACACTGTATTCTTCGCCCCTCAGATACTCTACCCGCTGGGTATAAGTTCCAGTGGTGCATACACAGTTGCAGACAGATACCCAACGACAAGCATCACACCGCTTGCACTTCTCGATGGCTACCCTCATAATTTCACCTATAACACAGGGTCTACAAATATTATTACATACACTGTAAATATTCCCCGTGAGCTGCAGGCATCTATTTCTGCAGGTCAGAACACGCTACACCTGCACCTGAACGGATCACAAAACTTCTATGCTGCATACCGTATGCTGGCTGCGGGAGGAAATTATAGCGATCCTCATTACCGTGCTAAATTATTTGTCGTATATTCAAAGCTGAGTAAATAAACCAATACATAACTTATGTGCGGTATCGTAGGATATATAGGAAACAAAGAAGCTTTCCCGATTCTTATTAAAGGACTTAAGCGGCTTGAATACCGTGGTTATGACAGTGCAGGAATAGCACTGCTTAATGGCGATATGAATGTCTTTAAAAAGGCCGGCAAGGTAATCGAATTGGAAAAAGTAGTAGACCATGATCATGTAGCGGCTACTATTGGCATAGGCCATACACGCTGGGCTACACATGGTGAGCCAAGCGACCGTAACGCCCATCCGCATTTGTCGCAGTCGGGCAACCTGGCACTTATCCATAATGGCATTATTGAAAACTACGCTTCTATCAAGGAAGAGCTTCAGAAGAGAGGTTACGTGTTTCACTCTGATACAGATACGGAAGTGCTGGTAAACCTGATAGAAGAAGTACAGACAAAAGAAAAAGTAGCGCTCGATGTAGCTGTGCGCATAGCTCTCAATGAGGTGGTAGGCGCATACGCTATCGTAGTGCTCAATAAAAATAATCCCGATCAGCTGGTGGCCGCCCGCAAAGGCAGCCCACTAGTGATAGGCATTGGTGAAGATGAATTTTACATCGCCTCAGACGCATCGCCAATTATAGAATACACAAAGAATGTGGTGTATCTCGATGATCAGGAGTACGCAGTCGTAAACCGCAACGGGGAGTATAAAATACGCACCCTTGGCAATATCGAGAAGTCGCCCGAAATAAAGAAACTTGAGTTTTCGCTGGAAACAATCGAGAAGGGTGGTTTTGAGCATTTCATGCTGAAAGAAATATACGAGCAGCCTAAAGCTATCGAAGACTCTCTTCGTGGCCGTATGAGTGCTAAAGATGGGTGGATAAAGCTGGGTGGCCTTAACGAGTACGTGAAGCGTATAGACAATGCAGGCCGTATCATTATCACAGCCTGTGGAACATCATGGCATTCGGCCCTTATAGGTGAGTACCTTATTGAAGACCTGGCGCGTGTACCGGTTGAGGTAGAGTATGCTTCAGAGTTCCGCTATCGCAATCCTATCATTAATGAGAATGATGTGATAATGGCTATCTCACAATCAGGCGAAACAGCCGATACCCTTGCCGCTATAGAACTGGCAAAGGAAAGGCAGGCGCTTATCTATGGTATCTGTAACGTTATAGGCTCATCTATAGCTCGTACATCACATGCAGGCTCTTATACACATGCCGGCCCTGAGATAGGCGTAGCATCTACAAAAGCATTCTCCACACAGATATCTATTATTACACTCATAGCGTTGCAAATAGCGAGCGTAAAGGGCACTATCCCAACCTCAAAGATGCGCGAAATACTCTATGAGATGGAGAATATCCCTAAAAAGATAGAAGAAACACTTGCTCTTGATGCGCAGATAAAGGAAATAGCAGCCATCTATAAAGACGCTACAAACTTCTTGTACCTCGGTCGTGGTTATAACTTTCCGGTAGCACTGGAGGGAGCATTGAAGCTGAAAGAAATATCTTACATACACGCAGAGGGCTACCCTGCCGCAGAAATGAAGCATGGCCCTATCGCCCTTATTGACGAGAATATGCCTGTGGTGTTCCTTGCTACAAATAAGAGCGCTTACGAAAAGATCGTATCGAATGTACAGGAAGTAAAGGCACGTAAAGGAAAGATCATAGCAGTGGTAAATAAAGGTGATAAACAAATAGCAGCCCTTGCAGACCACGTTATAGAAGTACCGGAAACAGAAGAAATACTTTCTCCACTTATAACCATCGTTCCACTGCAATTACTAGCTTATCATATAGCTATTATGCGTGGTTGTAATGTAGATCAGCCAAGAAATCTTGCTAAATCGGTAACAGTTGAATAAATTGCAACCTCATTACTGAATATTCATATAAAACAACAAACTTAACATGTCCTATTTATTTACATCAGAGTCCGTTTCAGAAGGGCATCCTGATAAAGTAGCCGACCAGATATCAGACGCACTCGTTGATAATTTTCTTGCCTGGGATCCTCAATCAAAGATCGCCTGTGAAACATTGGTAACAACAGGACAGGTAGTACTGGCCGGCGAGGTAAAATGTAATACATACATTGATGTACAACATATAGCCCGCGAAGTGATAGCTAAGATAGGCTATACAAAGAGCGAGTATAAATTTGAGTCAGAGTCATGCGGTGTGTTGTCTGCTATTCACGAGCAGTCTGCCGACATTAATCAAGGTGTTGAAAAGAAAAAGAAAGAAGAACAAGGCGCCGGCGACCAGGGTATGATGTTTGGTTACGCAACCAACGAAACAGAGAACTACATGCCACTCGCACTAGACCTCGCACATAATTTATTACGCGAACTTGCCGACATACGCCGCGAGAACAAGCAGATAAAATATCTGCGCCCGGATGCCAAGAGCCAGGTAACACTCGAGTATGATGATAACCACAAACCCGTGCGCATAGACGCTATTGTTATCTCTACACAGCATGATGATTTTGCTGAGGAGAAAGCAATGCAGGATAAGATAACAAAAGACGTAAAAAACATTCTGATACCACGCATTATAAAGAAGTACCCGCAGCACAAACACCTGTTCAACGACAAAATAAAGTATCACGTAAACCCTACAGGCAAGTTCGTAATTGGCGGCCCGCATGGCGATACAGGCCTTACAGGCCGTAAGATCATTGTGGATACTTATGGTGGCAAGGGCGCACATGGTGGTGGTGCATTCTCCGGTAAAGACCCAAGCAAAGTAGACCGCTCTGCAGCCTATGCTACACGCCATATTGCCAAGAACCTCGTAGCTGCCGGTGTATGCGACGAAATACTGGTACAGGTATCTTACGCGATAGGTGTTGCAAAACCTACATCAATATGCGTTGATACAAAGGGTACTGCTAAAGTAAAACTTACCGATGGGCAGATAGGCAAAATCGTGAATGAAGTATTTGATATGCGCCCTTACTTCATAGAAGAGCGCCTGAAACTTCGCCAACCAATGTATAGCGAGTGCGCCGCTTATGGCCACATGGGCCGTACGCCGGAGACCGTTACAAAAACGTTCCACTCCGCTACCGGAAAATCAAAGACAATGAAGGTGGAATTATTTACGTGGGAAAAGCTGGATTACGTTTCTAAAGTAAAAAAGGCTTTCAACATCAAATAACTATAACTATTTTATAGAAAAGGGTTCGCAAATTGCGAACCCTTTTTGTTTTTCGCTCAGTGTATCTATGTGTATGCTAAAAGAATATCGACAACTTGAATTTCGCAAAGAATGGCATGCCCGGAGTAAAGCTTACTTCTGTTACAGAACTTCCGGGAGCTTCATTCTTCAAGCGTGACTCATATTCGAACTGCGCTTCATCCCACTTCTGATTGAAAAGATTTTCAATTGCTAAACCCAATTCATATCTTTTGCGGGTGTAGTTTATAGTAAGGTCAGTGATGAAGTAGCCACTTGCTGTATGGGTATATTCAGGATCTGCAGCTCTATCGTGTAAATAGCGATAGCTAATGCCGCCATTGATTCCATTCTTAAACCTGAAATCGAGCCCGGCAGTGCTGGTGAGTGTCGGTGCCAGTTCTACATGGTCATGACCTTTTGCGCTGTCGAGATAACGTGGCTTATCGGGGTTGATATTGAAGTTGAAGAATAGCCATTTGGTGATCTGGTAGCGTGCGGAAAAGTCGATGCCTTCGCGCTGCGTTCTTCCGCTCAGACTCACAGGGCCGCCGGGCTGGTCTATAAGGTCGCTGCCAAATGTAAATTCTTGTTGCAAGTACAGATACCAGATCGCCGTATTGATATAAAGATTTGGCAGCGGCTTCCAGTTCATACCCAGATCGGCACCATAGGCAGCAGGCAATATCTCAAAATCCTTATTGGCTATTACAACCCTTGCATCGTTTGAGTGGAAACCTTTACCACCCTTGAGGTACATTTGAAATTTAGAATTAAAGGTATACTCCGCACTCACCTTAGGGCTGGCGATCACTTTACTTGCATTAGGGTCTACATTAGTAAACGGAGCAAGGCCAATCTCTGAATAAGCATCGATAGGTGTCGCCATATTCTGGTAATAGAAATGAAAATAGTCGACACGTATACCTGCGTTAAATAACCATTTACCGCTACGTATCGTCTCGTCGAGATAGCCGTTCGTATTCAATTCTCTTGCCTTGCCATACTGCAGGTACGAAATAAAATTACCATCCTCGGTATGCTCCAGCGCGTTTGGTGTTATGTTATCATATCTCAATCCCGCACCCAGCGTAGTGGTAAAGGATGTATTGTTTACATAAGCCAATTTTGATATTTTGCCTGTATATCCATATACATCGCGGTTATCTTTTTGTCGGAACTCATCGCCAACTGTAGGATAATACAGGTAGTAACTGAAGTTGCTGACGAGGTTGAAGTAATAATGCGAATACCATAACTGGTTATCGAGTGCCCATCCATTACCGAGGTCGGTGGTGAGCTTGCCGCTGATGTTTGTCCTACTGGTGTATCCACCCTGTGAGCTATCGAGTGCACCAAAATGGTTGGCGATATATCCTTCGCTGATCGCTCTTTCGGGTATCTCACCCGCAGCCCGCCAACCTGAGCTAAGCGTGGAGGCAATGAATGTGAATTTGCTATCGGTACCTACTTTGGTAATAAACTTACCGAATAGATTGTACCGTGTAAAATGCTGTGGTAAAGTAAAAGGTCCTCCATCACTATAAAGACCTTCACCAGCTATGTATGCGCTTGTGCCTTTTCTTCTTGCTTTATCGCTCAACAGGTTTATCAATGCTACTGCGCGAAAGCTGTTGAATTGCCCTGCCTCTATCTTAATCATGTTGCGATCGAGTACATTCTTTGTACTATATGCTACATATCCCGCAGTTGTAAAGTCTCCCTTATCTGTATAGTAAGGGCCTTTACCAAAGTCGTAACTGGCAATGGTTTCGGGTATTACAAAGTGCAGATCGGCATAGCCTTGTCCGTGTGCATGTGTTACCATGTTTACGGGTATACCATCTACTGATACATTTACATCTGTACCATGATCGGCATCGAAGCCTCGAAGGAATATCTGTTCCGCTTTGCCCCCGCCCTGATGCTGTGCAATAAATAGCCCGGGTACTAGTCGCAGCAGATCTTGCGCAGATTTTACGGGTTGCATATTCAAATCGAGCGATGTAAGGTTATGGTATGTTTTAAGATTAGCACTGTTAGTAACAGTTACATCTTTAAGCATTATAGCACCCTTATGTAGCTCTGCGGATACTTTACTATCTGCACCTATTTTTATATATTCTGCATCATATCCTATTACGGATATATACAGACTATCGCCCTTTACATTGCTCAATACGAACTTCCCATTTTTGTCGGTTATTTCAACATTATTGGCTTGGCCGTCTGTTACCATAGCCGATTCTATAGGTTCGCGGGTAACTTTATCAATCACTACCCCATGCACTTTACGGCCATCAGCACGCGCCGTAATAGCGGTGATACAGCATACGAATACAATAAGTAATATTCTTGCTAAACGTAAGTTCATTAAATAAATTTTGTAGTGTGAACGTATAAGCACTTACCGTGTACTGCTTGTACACAGGTAAAGACTTAATTAACTACGCTACTGTACAGTATTGGCAAATATGATAGGTAAATGGTTAAAGCATGTATTCCTTACACAATGTTGTTTTATGTAAAAAATTGCATCCGGAATGTACCTGATCGTTTTGCTTACCTGCCTATAGCGTTGTCTGTTGATTATACCTTGTCCATTTGTAATTAGTAATGCTTACAGAATGGAACTATGGCTAACCTTACACTATGCTTCGGGGTGGTAATAAGGCTATATCTATAGCGGGAAATGGATAATAACAAGAGAATATAAGATAGTTAATAGTACGATAAGTAAGCTTTGTAGCAGGTAATAAAAATTGTTTGGCTGCTACGGGCATATATTCCTGTGTCTCTGCCTTACCATTCTGCGAATGCTTATCGGACTGATGAGAGGCATTCACAAGCTCGTTGTGTAAGTGAAACTTGCCATTTACTTCGTGTACCACTAACATGTGCTGCTGCTCCCAAAAGGTATGTGCCAGCACGTCTATTATAACGGGCATTACGGGCTTAAACATGAGCAGCGTGTAGGATATCATCACAAGCCACGTTACCTTCTGTATGAGGGATTTCTTAAAGTCGTGCTCATTACCCTTCTCTACTGCTATTTCAGCAGTATCGTCTGTAAGGCATATAGCGCGCAAGTGGAAACCCATCGACACATATACGAGTGTTAAGGGCTTTAAGATTTAATTTGTTAAAAATATATAAACCATGCCGTGAATTAAATAAGATGGCGCCTTGAGGTTGCAAGTTTTTGCCGAAATTAACCCTAAGCAAAAAGGGATAATTTGCGAGATTAGTTTAGTGCGGTTGATTTTCTTTCGCTGCTATATTGTAATGGTTTATTTTTACTGTATAAATCTTTTGCTTTGGATATAACTTCCCTTTACAGAATATACCTGGAACATCCTTCTGTGCAAACAGATACGCGCAAGCTAAA
>Ga0105239_10000918_pt1 | contig 41658 bp, 41 predicted proteins | sample KBSC44metaG_FD_92761 | JGI IMG/M metagenome (GOLD analysis project Ga0105239, IMG submission 92761) | Corn rhizosphere microbial communities from Kellogg Biological Station, Michigan, USA - KBS C4-4 metaG | ecosystem: Host-associated > Plants > Roots > Rhizosphere > Soil | place: Michigan, USA...
AAGAATTCGTCGAAGCCGTGATTGGTCGGCAGCATGCGGTTCAGATCGCCGAGATGATTTTTGCCGAACTGGACCGTCGCATAGCCCTGGTTCTTGAGCGCCCCTGCGATCGTGAGGATCTTTTCGTTCATGCCGATCGGCGCGCCGGGCAAACCCACCTTGGAGAGCCCCGTGCGCAGCACGCTCTGGCCCGTGATGAAGGATGATCGTCCCGCCGTGCAGCTCTGCTCGCCGTAGGAATCGGTGAACAGCATGCCCTCGTTTGCGATGCGGTCGATGTTGGGCGTCTGATAGCCCATCAGGCCGTGGCTGTAGCAGGAAAGGTTGGAGATACCGATGTCGTCTCCCCAGATGACAAGAATGTTCGGCTTTCTCGGTTTCGCTGGCTTTGGTTTTGCGGAGGCGGTTTTCCCGGCAGCAGGCATGAGACACTCCTGTCGATGCGCGCCCCCACGGTACAAAGCGCTCACGTTTCAATCGATTGGACCAAGGGCCAATCGACAGTCCGCACTCACCGCATGAGTTCGAAATCGCCCGGCTTCCATGACCCATCGAACGCGGAGGCTTCGGGGCCGTAGATGCGGAAATAGGCGAACCAGCCTTTGCCGGGGAGGGTCTGGATCCAGTGGTCTTCGCCGCCACGGGGTGGGGTGGGGCCGAAGAAGAGTTCTGCCGCGACGCCGTATACGTTCTTCAGTTCAAACAGCGAGCGCAACGCGGCCTTGTTCTGCGCGGTCTGCGCCTGCGAGCGTGTGGCGGTGTCGTAGACCGTGACCGACCAGAACAGCCGCGCCGGCACGGGAAGCGGTACGCTCAGTCGGTAGGACTTGCCGCCGTTGAGCGAAGAGCCGTTGCGGTCTGCGAGGGCCAGCCAATAGAGCGAGCCCGCGCCCGGATCGCGGCGGAACATAGCGGGCGATGCGCCGATCGCCTGGAAAAACCACTTCTCACGCGCGACGAGATCGGTGTAGCCCTGGGTGTTGAAGTCGCCGTCTTCGTATCTGAGCGAGACCCATTGCCATTTGCGGTCCGGCCACACGATGCGGTCCGGCCGCCGGTCGCAAAACGCCTGCACGCGCATCTGCGCGTTGCTGATGCGCGCCGCCTCTTCGAGAATATGTTTGGTGCGCGCCGCGGGCTCGAACGGCTTGCCCTTCTCGATACCGAGCGCGGCGAGTTCACCATAATAATTATGATAACCGGCATAAACAGGTTCGGCATCGATGGTCCGGTGCAGCACTTCCCAGAATTCGAAACTATCTTCCCATGCGACCGGCGTCGTATCCTGCGCCTTGCCAGAGATGTCGAGCCAGCTTGGCTCCGTCCATTCCGTGTTGGGATCGAGCGGGTAGACCTTGATCGTGCTCAGCCGCGCCTTTGCGCCGGCCACGTCGCCGTTCACGGGAAGCGAGCGGACACCCACGATCTGGCGGTTGCTGCTTGCGCGATGAACAAAGCAACCGGCCGCGGGAATTTCGCCTTTGTATTCAGGACCGATCAGCAGATGCTTTCCGCCATTGCCTTCATCCGGTCCCGGCAGCCCCATATCGGCGACCCAGCGCTGATGGATGTCCATGGAGCAGACGATAAGTGGCCCGGGCGGTAGCTCGATGACGAGGGGACCCGCGCTCAGATCGAGCAGCAACGGCCCATAGGGTGTGTCGGAATTGGCTGTGAAGATGAGCGCCTTGGGGTCGGTGTCTAGGATTCCGAAAACCTTGTTCGGCACGAGGCCAGCGTCGATGCTGCCCTTGACGATCGCAGCCCCCGAGACCGTCGGATAGAAAAACCGGTAGGCCTGGATCGCGCGGTTCAGATCGGCATCGTCGTAAACGCGCTTGGCCGTCTCCTCCGTCGGAATCCCGCGCTCGAACGCGTATTCGTGGCGGCCGAATTCAGGATGAACGGCTCTTCGGGCTGTTGTGGACATTTTTCTTCCTTCGTGCCGAGCGCGAAGAAGTGTGCCGTTTCAGAATGCCCTGCTCGATTGGACCTAGGTCCAATCGTCAGTTTGCGGTGCGCGGCGATGTAACCACCCGTGCCGCATTATGCTTGGTCCAGCGCAGATAGGGGATGCCGACGATCAGGCCCACCAGCAGGAACAGCAGGATGCCCGCGCTCACGCGCGGATCGCGGAAGGAGGCGCCGGCGATGGCGAGCGCGAGGCCGGGATGGCGCACGCTGCTTGCGATCGCGAGCGTGATGCGGTCGCGCGGATCGGGCCCGCCGAGAAAGTGTCCGCCGAGGAGGGCGATGATCGAGATCAGCGCCATCGAGACGACGGCGCCGTTTCCGATCAATTCCATCACCGCCGGCCATATCTTGACGGCGATCGGCACAAAGGCGAGCAACACGAGCGCCATGCTGATCCGATAGACAAGCCGCCAGACGCGTGACGCTGTCGCGGGTGCGTAGCGGCGCACCGCCCATCCGAGAAGCAGCGGGAAGATCACGCCGCCGATGACGGTTTTCGCGAGCGCGGCCAAAGGCAGGAACAGCTTGTGCTCGAACGTCTCGCTGGCGATCGCGAGCGCCGCCGGCACCGAGATCACCGTGATCAGCGCCATCGCGACATAGACGCCATAGGCATATTCCTTGCGCGCGCCGGCCGACAGCTCCTTGCCGGGCACCATCGGCGGTACCGGCGAAACCGCCATGACGAAGATCGCGGCTTTGACAACCGGCTCGAGCGGCGTGAACGCGATCAGCAAACCCGCTGCGAGCGGCGGAATGACGATCACCGCCAGAATGGCTCTTGTGAGCTGCGCCGGACGATGAAGCAGATGGACGAGATCGCCACGGCTGGAATTGAGTCCGACCGCGAACACCAGCCCCGCGAGACTCAAGGTCAGAACGATCGGGATCAGCGCCTGAAGCATGCCCGTATCGCGTTCGCCGCTACTGCGAGGATTTTCCCGCGGCGAAGCCCTGGTCGTAACTCTTCTGTTCAGCCTTCTTGTGCTGGTCGTAGATATAGCCGCCCGCCGCACCCGCGCCCGCGCCGATCAGCGCGCCGAGACCGGCATTGCCTGCAATCGCGCCGATGACCGCGCCGCCTGCTGCGCCGACGCCTGCGCCGGTCGCCGTGCGCCGGCCCGTGTCGCTCATTCCCGCGCAGGCGCTCAACGTGAGTGAAGCAGCGAGCGCGATGGGCAAGAATGCTTTCATGGGCGTCTCCTCAAATTTTACTTCGCGGCCTGTTTGGCCGGGCTGCACGGATAGGTCTCGGCGAGATAGTGGAAAATGGAATCGACCGGCGGATCGTTTTGCGCGGACGGGTTGGCCTTCACCCAGACGACGAAGGCGGTCAGGGCCTGATCGCGCGACGGCGGCGGGCTGGTAAGACAGACGAAACGGTCGTCCGGTGATTTCTCGGCCAACGACGAATAGTACTGATAGGCGCCGCTGGCAAAGCCTTGGCAGAAATGGATCGCGGCGACATAATTCGGCTGATCCGGCTCAGCCGTGCACAGCGCCACATAGTCGCCGGTTGTGCGTACATAGAACTGGTCCTCATTGGCGGCCCAAGCGCCCGGACTGAGGAAAACGATAACCAGCGACGTCAGGAACAGGAACCCGAACAGCGAGAAATCGAATTTCCGGCAGAGCATGTCTCCCTCCGTAACAACGCGGACGGGGAAGTTTACGAAGCCCTATGGCTTGCGAAATTGGACCAAGGACCTAGATGAAGACTGCGGGGAGTGGGGCCGCTTCGGGCCATATTTTTCAGTTTTATCAACACCTTATCCAAGGCGGCCATACAATCTAGCGGAAGTTGATCTTCGTCAATTCCCGCGGCACCGCCGTGTGCAATGCTTTGCCCATGTCTCAGCATATGTCATTCATCGTCCGCTACGTGGCAGAAGGCGCTCCGATTACGGAGCACTACCAATCTGCAATGGGCGCGATAGGCCGAGTTGGCGCGCTCGTGTCCCATGGCGTGGGCAGCGACTACGCGATCTTGGCTGGCGAACGCATCTTGATGGATCAGGCAGCCATATTCGAAAGCCTGAAACTCACCTGCCATTAGTTTGAAGCCTTTCCGATCGCGGGCAGGTCGCGGTGGCCTGCGACATCGGCCGCCACGATCGTCGATACTGGGTTTGGCCGCTGTCGCGGTCACATGAACCGGAAGAACACAGAGATGAAGGCGGCGATGCCGATCAGCGTCAGCACGGCGGCGGCGATGAAGACCGGTGTGCGGATCGGATGCGCGGACTCGATGGCGAGGGTATCGAAGGGCGGGCTCGCCAGATAGCGCAGCATCCTGCGGTACTGGAATGACGATATGACCAGCGCGCCGATGCCCGTCGCGATCAGCGCCAGGCCCAGGTCGCGCGGCGTTTCCGCCCGCATCGTCCGTCCGCTGTTTGTTTCCATGCCTTGCAGACGCTGGAAGAATTGAACGATGGTGAAGCCGAAGCCGATCAGCGACACCGCGGTGCGGATCCACGCCATGAAGGTGCGCTCAAGCCCGAGCCGTGTGTTGATCCACGAGAAATGGTTGCTCGCTGTGGGCTCGGCGGTGAACCGGCTGGCGGGATTGTTTTCGTTCGTTGCGCTCACATCAGGATCCCGGTGAGCTTCTGGATAGGGCCTCCGGCGATACCGCGGCGAGAACGACGGGAAGGAACGGAAGCAATGCGCCGATGCCCACGACCGCGAGGTTCTTGGGGCTCGCGGGCACGAGATTCATCGCAGGAAGCGGAACGCCAACGGACCCTTCGGAGATACCAGCTCCTTCCAGAAGCGGGCGGTCACATCATAAAGCTGCGACATGATGCGACTCCGATATCTACTGGCCGGGCCCGCTGGCGTTAGGCTTCGCGAGGAAGAGTTGTTGGCTGAGGGGCTGGGGTGTGCCGAGCAAGCTCCTCCTCGCGAGGGCTTCAGTAGAGCGCGCGATGACCGCCCCCTCAATTGGACCTAAGGCCAACGTCGGGGCTTAAAGCGATTTACACCCATTGCGGAACTGGGGAAGATCGCGAAGCCGAAAGGTGTTCCGGATGACGGCAACCGTCGCAATCCTGTTTGGTGCATCCCTGTTTGCTGCGATGCCGACGCCAGTCGAAATCTGGACGGAGGGCGATGCCCATGAAGTGCAAAGGCTTGCGGATGCCGTCAAATCGGTCTTCCGGCAATCTCCACACTTTGTCCTAAGTTACGGCGGCAAGCCGCAAACCGTTTACGTTTATATTCCCGCGAAAGTCAGCACGCGGCTGGCAGGGGGCCGGGTGGGATATTCCGCGGAGATTCAAATCTCGCATGGCGGCCCGCATGTAGCCGACAGATTATCCTCGCTCGCAGACGTCAAATGCTGGGAAGACGACTTGATTGCGTGCGGCCGCGGTGCGCTGGCGGTTGCCGAACAATTCCGTCCCCGAGCTTCGGACCTTTCCAGATAGGCGTCGCTCCGGCAGAGAGCGCTGCAGGGCAGGAATACGCTCGAGTTCTCGTGAGCGCCGTGACATCAACGAGGCAGGGTTAAAGACCTAAACCACTTCTGTCTCGAGAAAATACGGACTTTGCCGGCGGCGCACTGCACGCTTCACAAGCGAACTTTCCCAATAAATTTAACAGGGCATTAACAAGGAAAGGCGTAATAAACCTCTCTATCAATTGTTGGTAGTAGATTTCGATAACAATGCGGCTGGCGTAACGGAGAGGCACCGGTTGAAGGGTCGGCGTCGCATAAATGTCTCAGGAGGTCCTGCACCAGGGAATCGGTGAGCGTTTGCAAAAACCGCTCAGGGCAGCGTCGCATCTCCTGAATCTCCAGCCGGAAGCCGAACGGCCGCAAAGGCGCGAAGCCGAAAGAACACCGCCGGATTTTTCTTCGCTGAAAACAATGATGCGGCGCCGCGCGTTCTGGAGCGGTTTGGTCGGCGGCGTCATCACTTTTTCGGTATTGGTGTTCATTTTCGGCGCCAACAATCTGCTCGTCTCGCGTTTGCTGAGTACCGAGTACTCTAGCGAAGTCGAACTCAAATTCGTCGTCATTCTTCTACTGTTCGAGTCCGGCATCATCTTTGCCTTCGCGGTTCAGGACAGGCGCCGCAGAAAACTAGAGGACCTTCTTAGGCAGAGCGAGGACAGGCTCGCATTCGCGGCCAAATCCGCCGATCTCGGATTGTGGTCGTGGGACGCTGCCGCAGACAGCTTCTGGTCGACCGAACATTGTAACGAGATGCTCGGCATCCCGGCGAATGCGCAATACTCCATGACGACGATGCGCGAGACGGTACACCCGGACGATCGCGCGCTCGTCGAACGGGCGCTTAAGGACGGCCTCGCGTCCCGCAAGACATTCGAGGTCGAATACCGGGCGAATATAGGACAGGGTCCAACGCGTTGGCTGCGCGTGCGCGCCAGTACTCTCCTTGACGGGCAGGGCAAGCTCGTTGGCGTTTCGGGAACGGTTCTCGATATCACGAACCGAAGGCAAATCCAGGCCGAGGTCGAGACCCAGAAGCAATCGCTCTCGCACCTCTCTCGTGTCGGCATGCTGGGCGAGCTGTCCGGTGCCCTGGCGCACGAACTCAATCAGCCGCTCACCGCGATCATGAGCAACGCACAGGCGGCGCAGCGCATGATCTCTCACCGCCGTGTCGACATGGAAGAGCTGCGCATGGCGATCGAAGACATCATCGCCAACAACGTCCGGGCCGGCGATGTCATCCGCCATCTGCGCGCGCTGCTCAAGAAAGAAGACATGCGCCAGGTCCGCGTGGATCTGAACGATGTCGCGCGTGACGCGCTCGATCTCATGCACGCCGATCTTATCGGCCGGCGGATCAGCGTTGCCTTCAACCCTTCGCAAATGCCGGTGCTCGTTTCCGGCGATTCGATCCAGCTTCAGCAGCTTCTTCTCAATCTCATCATGAACGCGGCCGACGCGATCAGCAGCACCGCACACGATGGCGGCATGCTCATTGTCGCCGTCGATTCCACGGAAGACGGATTTCAGCACATCGCTGTCTCCGACACCGGTCCGGGGATCCGGGCCGATCTCATAAAGAATCTGTTCGATCCGTTTTTTACGACCAAAACACATGGTCTGGGTTTGGGGCTTTCCATCAGCCAGTCTATTGCCGAATCACACGGCGGCAGGATCTGGGCGGAAAACAATGCCGGGCGGGGTGCGACGTTCCATATCGTGCTCCCGGCTCTGCTGGAGGCAAGAGATGAAGACAGAGCGCATACCTGACCGCATGCCACAGGTGTTCGTAGTCGACGACGACCGCGCGATCCTGAAGGCATTTTCGCGGCTTCTGGGGTCAGCGGGATTCAACGTCAAAACGTTCGACTCGCCTGCCGAGTTTCTCGGTCAGCACGACCCCGATGTCCCCGGCTGCGCGCTTCTCGACGTCGGCATGCACGGCATGGACGGTCTCGAATTGCAGGCGGAGCTGGCGAATGTCGGCGCACGGCGGCCCATCGTGTTCGTCACCGGCCGCGACGATGCCCGCACCAGCGTGCGGGCGCTGAAGGCCGGCGCGGTAGACTATCTCACCAAGCCGGTTGACGGCGACGACCTGATCGCCGCCGTGTCATCCGCGCTGGCGAGAGACGAGAAAGCGCGCGCGCAACGCAGCGAAATCGCCGCCATCCGCGCCCGCTACAACCTGCTGACGCCGCGCGAGCGCGAAGTGATGAGCCATGTTGTCGCAGGGCGTCTCAACAAGCAGATCGCATGTGACCTCGGCACTGTCGAAAAGACGGTTAAGGTTCATCGCGCGCGCGTCATGGCGAAGATGCAAGTCCGTACGGTTGCAGCGCTTGTGCACCTGACGGAGCGTTTACGGGCCGGTGAAGAACGCATCTGAGCGGGGTTGTGAAATGCGTTCCTCTGCACAAATCGGCGGCCGGAAAGAACAGAAAAAGCTGCGCATGGACCTCAAGTCCAATTTGCCGGACGAACTTCAACTGATATCGCGTCTTATCCACGACGGTGTTGCTGCTGGATTGAAGATGGATTCGCGATTACATGTCGCCATTTTGGACGACGACCTCTCGGTCCGCACCGCGCTTGGCCGGCTCTTGAATGCTTCCGACATGGACGCCGAGGCGTTTGCGACCGGTGTGGAGCTTTTCTCGTCATTTGCCCGCAGGGGAAAGCCCGATTGTCTGGTTCTCGACCTGCAAATGCCGGGCATGAACGGGCTGGATGTGTTGAATTACCTGCGCGAGATGAATTTGCGGGTGCCCACCGTCATCATCACCGCCCATGACGAGCCCGGCGCCTGCGAAGCCTGTATCCGGGCAGGGGCCGCGCTGCATCTGCGCAAGCCGCTCGACGCCAACGCGTTGCTGGCCGCGATCGAAAAAGCCGTCGCGATGACGCCGAAATAATATGGGATTGGACTTTGGTCCAATTGAAGAAGCGTGCCGTCGCTCCAATGGTGTGGCGTCGAAACGGGATCAGCACCATGCAATGGCATGGCGGGGCGCAACGCGCGTCCGTACGACCGCAACAATTTCTGCTGGGCGCGGCACTGGCAGCACTCTTGCTCGGCCTCGAAGAAGAGAGCGAAAGCGCGCAGCGTAATGCGAACGTCATGGTGCAGCCGGCAATGTTCACGCGGGAACTCGAAAAGCGGTGCGCGACGGAAAAATCCGCAGCGCAGAGCACGCAATCGTGCAAGAATAACAACGGGCAAACAGGCGTTAGACCAAGGTCCAATTGAGATGCACAGGCTCTCTTTGCGACGCTCAAATCCGAACTCCACCGGGCTCTTCGATGTGTGCGTCCCTGGCCGTGAGCGTCGCTCTCGCAATCGGAGGCTAGTTGCGTTTCTAGGAGAGCGAAGCCGAGCGGTCGCGAAAGGAAGAACACAATGATCGCGCAAATAGGCCGCTTCAACTTGGCCGCCGCGTCCGTGGCGCTGGCCTGTTTCGTGATCTGGGCCTGGCAGGTAAGGCCGCAGCAGATAAGCGCGCCGCAATACAATTTCTCGCTCGCGCTCAAGCCGCCGCTGCCGCCCGATGCAAGGGCACAGAAGAGCGGCCATAGCCAGGCCGGCGCGGAGGATCAATTTCAGGGCGAGGTGATTTCGCCGGACGGCGACGATCAGAGCAAGAGCAATAAAGACGACGATAGTGACGATGACGAGATGAACCCGGAAGATCAGGTCTATCCGATCTGAGCGCATACGCGCGGGGCAGCGCGAACGTTAGGCGCGATGACGGCACATCCTTGGGTCGAAGCAAGGAGAACTTTGGTGAGCGAGAATGCGGCGCGGCCGCAATTGGAGGAGGTCCCCGAGCCCGAGGACTTCTACACGATATTGCTGAGCATGGCCGGACACGATTTGCGAAGCCGATTGCAGGTGATCTCGAGCGCGCATCGCCTGCTCGAGAAACGGCTTGATGGGCCGGAAAAAATTTATCTCGAACACGGCCAGATCGCGGCGACGCAGCTCTCGCGCCAGCTCGAGGGGATTCTGGAAGCTTTCCACCTCTATCAGCGTCAGCATCTGGTGCTGAAACCGGTTGCGCTGATGCCGGTGATGACCGTTATCGAGCGTGAGGGGGGAATGCTTGCCCGGCGCAAGAACATCGACTTCACGGTCGAGCCCGCCGCCGTGCGCGTCAACAGCAACGGCGTGTTGCTGGCCAGCATCCTGCGCAATCTCATCGAGAACGCGCTGAAATACACCGCACCCGGCGGCCGTGTGACGGCCAATTGCGAATGCGACGGCGCGTCCGTCCGCATCGACGTCACCGATACCGGTATCGGCATCGCGCCCGCGCATCTGCCGAAGATCTTCGATGCGTTCCATCGCGTGGAGGGGAGCACGGAGGAGGGGCTGGGCCTCGGCCTCTTCATCGCCAAACGCGCCGCCCGCCTCCTGCACCATCGCCTCGACGTAACCTCCGAACCCGGCCACGGCTCGCAGTTCTCGCTGGTGGCCGAATTGGCGTGAGCGGCGGAACCTTTGCTTAACGCCTGTGGTTGAAAATCGGCGTGGGTTTCGGAGGGGTCGCGCCATGCGCCATGTTTTGCTTCTTGCACTTTCGTTTCTTTGGATCGTGCCGCTCGCCGTGAAGGCGGAGCCGCCGCACAAGGGCCCCGGCCTGTTCCTGGTGTTCTTCCAGCCCTGGTCCTCGGACTTGGATGCCGGCAATCGGAAGATTGTGGAGGCGGCGGCCGCGCAGGCCAAGAAGGTCGCGCAATCGCATGTCACGGTGCTCGGTTATGCCGACACCGAGGGCAGCGCCAAAGCCAACCTCGATCTCGCGAAGCAGCGCGTCGAAACCGTGCGCCAGGCGTTGGTGCATGCTGGCTATCCCGATGACGAGATCAGTGTGAAGCCCGTGGGCTCGGTGCCCCCGATGGGCGACGCGCAAGAGTCGCGGCGGGTGGAAATCACCATCCGCGCACCCTGAAGCCGATCGAACGACGGGCGCGACAGGGATTGAACCTGTAACCCCTCCCGCTGTCACCGCGACGCGATGGCGGTGGCCTTTTGCAGCACCTCATCGGCTGGCGTCTGGACCACAGGCACGGCGATGGCGATATCCGGCACGACCCCGCGCGCGGCGTGGTCGCCGTTCGGACGCACGATCCTGGCCTTGGGATATCCGACCGCAATATGCGTGTTGGGCAGGGTGAACTGCTCCAGCGCGCCATCGCCATGTCCGAGGTCTCCTCGCCGATCACGGTCGCGAAGTGGTAGTCCTGCACGGTGGCGGCAACCGCGACCGCGTTGGAATAGGACTGGCGGTCGATCAGCACGAAAACCTTGCCCGCGAAGCGCACGCCTTTGCGCGGCTGAGCGTAGGGGATTTCGAAATCGACGAGCGCGCCGTTCTTCGCTTTCGCATAGAGGCGGGCATATTGCTGCGAGATGGGGCCGGCGGCGGCTGCGTCATGGGCGATGCGCGCGCGGTTGGCGGCCGTCGACTCGGGGCTCACCTTCACCTTGAACCGGGAGTAGAAGCGAAAGGGCTTGTCCGCGAACCATGCGATCATCGGGTCGCTGAACAGATTGTCACCGCCCGGATTGCCGCGCAGGTCGATGATGACGCTCTTCGCCTGCGCCGCGTTGAACTTGGCGAAGGCTTCGTCGAGAAAGGCCGTGTAAGCGGAATTGTCCCATTCCTCGGCGCCCGTCTTGGCTTCGGCGTTGTAGAACGGGCCGGGACGCAGATAGCCGACGCCGCCATCCAGCATCCTGCTCTCGCGCAGCGGTTCTTCGAGGTTCAGTGCCGCGGGCTGCGTTGCAGAGAACGCCGTCATCTCGGTGGCCGTGCGCGCGGGTAGTCGCAGATGTTTCGCCGTGCCGTCGGGTTTGCGGATGTCGAGATCGAAGCCGTCCACCTGACCGAGCTCGACCCACACATAGATCGGGAAATCGTATTCCATCAGCGAATGCGCCATGTAGGGCGTTTCGGCGGAGACATGGCGCTCGGCGCGCGCGAGCCAATCGGCCGCGCTCATCACGTTCAGCGCCACGATCTCGTCGCCCGCCGCAATCTCCTTGAGCCCGCTGGAATTGCGCGCGACATAGACGCGCCCCTCAACGATGCGGATCGACAGCGGGAAGATCTCGCCGCCGCCCTTCTTGTAAGCGGCCCACTGATCGTAGGGAAAGTCGATGCGGGTGTGGCCCATATGGATGTGGGAGAGGAACTGCTCGAAGCGGTCCTTCACCTGGAATTCGTTCAGCGGCGTGTCGAACCCGGCCAGCTCTTTTGCATAGAACGCGTCGAGTTCGGATTTCGGTGTGAAGGCATAAAGATCGACATGCGCCGATTTAAGGCCGCGATACATCGCCGCGAAATCTTCCCTGATCTCGCGCGGCGCGTAGAGCCACTCGGCCGCGGCTGGTCCGGCCAGCGCGGCGCACAAGGCCGCGACCATCATTACTGTCTGCTTCATCGGCACGCTCCCCTGGGTCGGGAGGATTTATGTCGCGCGCGCGACGGTTCAAGCGCCGGGCCTCCATACACGCGCCGCATGCGCTTCAACTAGTGCCGGTCTACCAATGATGTTCAGCGCGGGCGATAGACTGGGAAGCGGCCTACGTGGGTCTTGCGCGTCTTAACCTCGGCAGTCTGGCCTCCCGGACAATCGGTACCATCGGGACAAAACACATAGCCCCGGCCGCTGCCCACATTGATGGTGATCAGGCCGTTGTTGTTGATCGCGGTGGCGAATGCCGAGCCGTATTGCTGGCGGTCGAAATCGATCTCCGTGAAGGTGTTCGTGTTGGTGTCGAGCGAGAACGGGCGCTCGTGATAGCCGTGGCTCCAATAGCCGGCGGCGATGCCGGCATCGTTTATGCCTGTGAGATGCGTGCTGGGGGCACCTGGGAAATCGACGACGCTGGCTGTACCGTTCTTGAAAATGAAGCCGTGCCAGTGGCGCTTGTCAGTCGCGAACTGGCCGACGACCGTGCCGGACGCGTTGATGCCGCGCGGCTGAGCCGAGGGGATGGAGATGTCGAGATCGGCGCGCCATTTGCCACCCTGGCCCTGATAGCCCACGCTGTTGCCGTCCGCATCGCAGGTGTCGCCGACGAAAGTGCCGTTGCTCATGCCTCGCACGAAGCCACCCAGCGGCGTCTTCCCGTGGCGGATTTGCGTGATCTTTCCGTCCGGCGTGCGCTCGAACGGCACATAATCGCAGTATTTCTCGCCATCGAAGATGTGCGAGATGCCAATGATGTTGCCCTTGTTGTCGATGGAACGCGCACCGGTGTGGCGCCGGCGAACCGGAAATCTTTGTAGGAGCCGCCGGGCGGTCCGAAGAACGCGTGCACGGTGCGGTCGCTCACATAGTACGTGCCGGCGACGACGTTCTTGTCGTTGATGCCGTAGGTCCAGGTGATGTCGCTGCCCGGGACATACACCCAGATCATCTTGGCCGCATGCGCCTGAAACGACAGGACCGAACCCAAAACAAGTATCTGCCGCATTGCATGCTTCTCGATTGGCTGCGGCGGTATAACACGAAATTGGCCGTTCGCCTGTCACTCCTCTTCGCGCTCGCGCCGCTACGACGAGAGACAAGCAGGTTCAATTGGCCCTGATCCCTTCCCCTCTCTTTTTGCTAAGACCTCTTTTTCGGAGTATGTGACAATGCTTAAATCATAGCGTGTGTCGACCGTTTTAGGTCGATGGCATTGCAAGGGTATGGAGGAGAAAAATGCAGGGGGAAATGCCTCAGTTGAACCCCCGGTCCAGGGGATAACGCAGTCACATGGTCGAGCTATACAAGGAAGCCGAACGATGGGTAGGCCCCTATGCGGGGATTATTGGACAGATGGCGAAGCATTTCGCCAAGTTAGATGGACCAGCTCTCCGAAACGACTTCGATCATCAGGGTTCCCACAAGTGGCGAGTAACACTCGCGCTCGCAATCGCCTGCGTGGCGTGCTTCGTCGCCTATCTAGCGGCTAGCCGAATATTCTTGATATCAATGTACTACGACGGCGCGATGATTTTCGTCACATATACGTTTGTCGGGTTGCTTCTCGCCACCCCTTTGTACCTCGCGATCAGAAGATATGGGTCTGAAACATACTACTTCGTTGCGCAGATATCACTCTTATCGAACTTGCTTATTGCGGTCTTCATGGTCGTGGTTGGAACCGTTGCTTTCACCATGTCAAGCGGTCTCGTGAGAGACATGAGAGAGATTCAAGCAGGGAATGGCAAGGGCAGCCCTCTATATCAGGCGATCTGCCTCCCGCTCGAGAAACAGATTTCGGCGACAGCGCTCCTCACGAAAGCGCGCGCCGCTGTGACTGACGATGGAAAAGAAGCCTTTATCAAAGAAGGAGCGGACTGGGAAAAGCAGTATCCCGACAGTGTGATCGAGGGAGCTCTTTGGTACTGCCTTTACCACTACTGGCCGGTTCTAATCTTCGCACTCGCTGGGTTGATTTTGTATGGAGTAACGTCGTTGTGGTGCTACCTAGCTAGCTGGCGCGCTTTTGTTCGTATGCACCCCGACAAGTACGGGCGGCGCTCAGGCACACGCCATTTATGGTATGCGGCAATCGCATCTTTCATCCTGACCATTGTCTTCAGTCAAATCTCGTCAGGGAAGACACTCGTTTCTTCGGGAGACGAGCTCAAAGATCTCGCGGACAATCTGTCCATGCAGGCGTATCGCATTGAACCGTTCTGCGGAAAATTAGATCCACACGGTTTATGGTAGAGCGCTCATGCTCCGCATCAATAAAAAGGCAAAGGAATAGAATGGCCTAGCACGATTTGGGGTAAGTTGAATTTTGCGAGCGCATACTCTCTTGTGTCCGGACGCTTTGTTCCCGTCCTCAAATTTGGTCTCCGTTTTGGCGAAGAGTTTGGCCCGCGCGATATCATTTGCGTTCGGTGCCCAGCGGAGGGATACTGAAATACGACGACACGGCAATTACAGGCGAGATATATTCTAGCCACGGGGACGTGACCGCTTCTTCAAATCAAAATATACAAAATTCAAGAAACCATCGGCTTCCGAATAGTCTGCGGCTCCGATTCTGTCACGCACCGCGCCAATCGCATTGCAAATGCTTTCATATTGAATGGGCCTGAATGTTTTTTTTGTTCGTGAAGCGGGCGTATCTATTCCTATAGCCTTCAATGCTCCAGCGGTGTTTCCGTTAAATATGGCAAACCGCTTTGGATTGTACGTCGCGAGCATTTCTGTAAGCATGTTTATTCCCACACCATCAATCTGGTAGGCAGCCGGGGTCAACTTCTCCCAAGCTTTTGCTGGGGTGGATTTACTCGCTTCTAGTGCAAGCTTAAACAGATCGATCATTTTTTGGGGTTCCTTGAGCGTGGCTAAACCCCTTCTGTGTACGTCACCGGAATACCAAAGGTGACGTCCTCCTCTACTAGAAATCAGATCCTTCAAATGTCCTTCAAAATTGCGAACGGATTTATTAGACAGCGGTCGCTTTTCAGACAACCGGATGATTTGTTTTTGTACCTTTAGAGCCTGAAGGCGATTGGCGCCGCGTTGTCTGACAAGCGAATAGTCTTTACTTTTTTTATATTTGGCGAAGAGCGCGCCAAGCTTCGCTAAATCGAAGGGTTTAACATCCAATCTTCTTAATTCTTCTTCGGCTTTTTTGCGTATCTTCTTTGCCCGAGTGTAATTCGCCTCGTATCGCTTGAGAACTAGCTCGTCCAATTCTTGGTATCGCTCGTCTAGCTCGAACTCATCGAAGGTTTTCATAAGCTCCAAAAAGAGGCGATCACGTGAATTGAATTGTATGAAAGCGGAAATCTCCTCGTTCGTTGACATACCTCCATTGGTCAAATTCGCCGAGCCAATTAGGCACTTGACGGATTTGCCCCTAAGACCAACATAAACTTTGGGATGGAATGTCTTGCGGTCACTACCAGCGACGAACACTTTACACTCGGCGTACTTCTTGCGGAGAGGTTCAAATATTCTCAGCGCTTCTGGCTCTGTCAAAAAAATCTGTTCCGAAAAAAGCACGGATTGACCCTCCTTTTTGCAGACAGCTTTTGAACAGCGGTTGCAGATTCTGAGCACCGCTCAATTTAAGAAAAGCAACCGACAGCATAACTTTTTTAGCGTCACAAAAAATGGATTCAATCGCGGTTTTGTGAGACTCATTGTACGTGTTTCGAATAAGGCGCATGGGTCGCCGCCTGTTCAGTTAGATTATTTCTAATCTACTCGTTACAGCTTGTAGGCTCGGATCGACATATGCATAGAGTATAGTAGGCGCTTAAGATTCCCAATTGAAGGCTCGTAAGCGAGCCGCTCGCCAGGTTGAATGACGCAAAAGCTGTGGAGAGGAGTCGGATTCCTCAAAGTTTTCGCCAATTGGATGCGAGGCACGAACGTCGAATATTCAACATAACTGGGAATCCGTGGCCGGTGGGCCTTGTGATTAAAGATTCTTGGCCAACTCTTCTGCGCGAGACGTGTAAGTCGTGAAAATGCAGTCCTCGCGCTTCCGGGCACCGAATGAGCGATATGGGTAATCGACCGTTCTTGACGCCGAAATTGGGGCCATCCACGAGTCGGCCCGCTTTCGAAGGGTTGCCATCGCAAATCGCTTTGAGTGTCAAAGGCGCGACACACTCGATTTGCAGAGGGAAATTTCGGGAGCCGTTCGCTCTGCGCCCTTGAAAAACTAGGCGAAAATGGTGGGCGCGACAGGGATTGAACCTGTGACCCCTCCCGTGTGAAGGGAGTGCTCTCCCGCTGAGCTACGCGCCCCCTTTGGGGGAAATGGCCTATAAGTCCAAGCCTTTCGGGCGTCAAGCCGCCGCGTGGCAGGGCTTCGCTAGCGCGTCCGTTTCGCGGCGCGGCGTCGCGGATCGGATCTATATCGGCCGCAGAGTGCTCCGTTGCGCCTTTCAGTTATTTCATTGCTCGGGAGGATTATGCGTCTACGGACAGAAGCCTGGTCGCGACTTCGGGGATGTCCGCGAAATGATCGACCACCGCATCGGCGCCGAGTGTGTGCGCGGGCTCCGGGGTGTAGCCGAACGAAACCAAAATCACTTTCACCTTCGCCGCGCGCGCGGTCTGCACGTCAGTGATGCTGTCGCCAATCATCAGCGCCGGGCCGCCGCCGAGTTCATCGGCGACATGGTGCAACACGCGCGCATCGGGCTTGTTGTAGCTGTAGCGGCCTGCGCCGTGGATGGCGTCGAAGTAGCGGTCGAGATCGAGCGCCGGTAGCAGCAGGTCGGTCAGCTCCTGCGGCTTGTTGGTGAGGACGCCGAGTTTGGCGCCCTCGGCTTTCAGCGCCGCCAGCGTCTCTTCGACTCCCGGAAAAGGGCGGCTGGCGACCGCCACATGCCGTCGGTAGTGATCGATGTATTCGTCGATCAGGTGGGGCAGGCGCGCCGCGTCCATCGCGTCGCCGGTCATCTTGAATGCCTCCGACAGCATGGTCCGCGCGCCATAACCGACGAGATGGCGCAGGTCCGCGTGGTCCACGGGCCTGCGTCCTTCACGGATGAGGATGGCGTTGAGCGCGCCGAGTAGATCGGGCGCGGTGTCGACGAGCGTGCCGTCGAGATCGAAAATCAGGGCAGGGGTCATATTGGGTCTTTAACGATTCTTTGCTGGCAGTCCGCAATATAGCGTCGTAAATCGTCACTTTACCCTTTTTCTTTCGAGGGTTACGGCAAATCCATGGCACGTGCGGCAGTACTATTGGCGGCAGGAATGGGAACGCGGATGAAATCCGCGACGCCCAAGGTCATGCACAAGGTGGCAGGCCTGCCAATCCTCGGCCATGTGATCGCGGCGGCGCGCGGCGCCGGTGTGGAGCGCATCGTGGTCGTGACCTCGCCGGATGGCGCGATGGTGCGCGACTTTGCTACGGCTGAAGGCGCCCAGACCGTCGTGCAGGACAAACAGCTTGGCACCGGTCACGCCGCAGCATCCGCCGCGCCAGCGCTCGCGGATTTCGACGGTGAGGTCGTCATCTGTTATGGCGACATGCCGCTGATGACCGCAAAGACGCTCGACGCTTCGTTCGCGGCGCGCGGGAAAGCCGGGCTCGCCATCGTCGCGTTCCATTCCAACAGCACCGCCTATGGCCGCGTGATCGCGGGCAAGGACGGGTTGCTCGACCGCATCGTGGAATACCGCGATGCCAATGACGAAGAGCGGAAGGTCGATCTCTGCAATGCCGGCATCATGGCGGCGGATGCAAAGAGCTTCTTCCGCTGGGCGGCGAAACTCGAAAACGACAACACACAGAAAGAATATTATCTTACCGACGTGCCGAAATTCGCCAAGGCCGATGGCCAGGGCTGTGCGATTGCGGTCGCGGATGAAGGCGAGATGATGGGCGTGAACTCCCGCGCCGAACTCGCTTTGGCCGAAGCGGCGATGCAGGCGCGGTTGCGTGCTGTGGCTCTGAATGCGGGCGTCGGCATGATGGCGCCGGAGACGGTGTTCCTCTCGCACGATACAGTTTTGGAAGCGGATGCGCAGATCGGGCCCTATGTCGTGTTCGGGCCCGGTGTCGTCGTGCGCGGCGGTGCTGAGATCAAAAGCCATTGCGTGCTCGAAGGCGCCGAAGTGAAAGCCGGCGCCATCGTCGGTCCGCATGCGCGGCTGCGTCCGGGTGCCGTGATCGGCGAGAGCGCGCATATCGGCAATTTCGTCGAGGTGAAGAATTCCAAAGTCGGCAAAGGCTCGAAGGCCAATCATCTCGCCTATCTGGGCGATGCGACGGTGGGCGAGAACGCCAATATCGGCGCGGGCACCATCACCTGCAACTATGACGGCTTCGACAAGCATCGCACCGAAATCGGCGACGGCGCGTTCATCGGCTCGAACACCTCGCTGGTGGCGCCGGTGAAAGTGGGCGAGGGCGCCAATACCGGCGCAGGCTCCGTCATCACCAAGGATATCGCGTCCAGCGCGCTCGCCGTCGAACGTTCGGAGCAGCGCGAGGTTGCAGGCTGGGCCACGAAATTCCGTGCACGGAAGAATGCGGCGAAGGGGAAATAGCATGTGCGGAATCGTTGGCATTGCGGGCACGCAGGACGTGGCACCGGTCATCCTCGAGGCGCTGAAGCGGCTCGAATATCGCGGCTACGATTCCGCCGGGATCGCCACGCTCGTGGATGGCGACATCCATCGCCGCCGCTCGCCGGGCAAGCTTTCGAAGCTGGATGCGGAACTGCACAAACATCCGCTCGCCGGACGCACCGGCATCGGCCACACGCGCTGGGCCACGCATGGCGCGCCGACGGAAATTAACGCGCATCCGCACGCCAATGCCCGCGTCGCGATCGTGCACAACGGCATCATCGAGAATTTCCGTGAGTTGCGCGCCGAGCTTCTGACCAAAGGCCACAAATTCGAATCCGAAACCGACAGCGAGGTGACAGTCCATCTGATCGCCGACTATCTCGACCGCGGCATGACGCCGGAGGAAGCGGCGAAGGAAGCCGTGCGGCGGCTCACCGGCGCCTACTCGCTGGCGATGATCTTCAAAGGTGAAGAGTCGCTCCTGATCGGCGCGCGCAAGGGGAGCCCGCTGGCCGTGGGTTACGGCGAGCGCGAAGCTTATCTCGGCTCCGACGCGTTCGCGCTTGCGCCCTTCACCAACCGCGTCGCCTATCTCGAAGACGGCGACGTCGCGGTGGTGCGCGGGCCGCAGGTTTCGATCTTCGATGCTGAGGGCCGGCCCGCGAACCGCGAGGTCACCATCACCAACGCCTCCGCGGCGCTGGTCGACAAGGCGGGCCACAGCCATTTCATGGCGAAGGAAATCCACGAGCAGCCGGAAGTCATCGGCCACACGCTTGCGCATTATCTCGACGCGTCTGGACCGAATGTGCAGCTCGACAATCCGAAGCTCGCGTATGTGCTCGCCAACGCCTCGAAGCTCACGATCTCCGCCTGCGGCACGGCCTATTACGCGGGCCTCGTCGGCAAATACTGGTTTGAGAAGCTGGCGCGCATCCCGGTGGAAGCCGATTTCGCGTCCGAACTGCGTTATCGCGATCCCGTCTATATGAAGGACGGCGCGGCGCTCTTCATCTCGCAGTCGGGCGAGACCGCGGACACGCTGGCGGCGCTGCGCGACGCGAAAGCCAACGGCCAGACGACCTTGGCGCTCGTCAATGTGGTGGAAAGCTCAATCGCGCGCGAGGCCGACATTGTCCTGCCAATCTTCGCGGGGCCTGAGATCGGCGTCGCCTCTACCAAAGCATTCACCTGCCAGCTCGCGGCGTTGGCTGCGCTTGCGATCGCGGCGGGACGCGGACGCGGCGTGCTGGATGCGGCGGAAGAGAAGCGCCTCTGCGGAGCGCTGCTCGAAATCCCGCGCCACATCGTCGAATTCCTGAAGCAGGAACCGAAAGTGAAGGCGCTGGGCCAAGAGATCGCCAAGGCGCGCGATGTGCTTTATCTCGGCCGCGGCCCGAGCTTCCCGCTCGCGCTCGAAGGGGCGCTGAAGCTTAAGGAAATCTCATACGTCCACGCCGAGGGCTATGCCGCCGGCGAGATGAAGCATGGTCCTATCGCGCTGATCGACGAGGCCGTGCCCGTGATCGTGATGGCGCCGCACGACGCGCTGTTCGAGAAGACCGTCTCCAACATGCAGGAAGTGATGGCGCGCGGCGGCAAGGTGCTTCTGATCTCCGAAGCGCAGGGCCTTACCAGCGCAGGCGAGCAAGCCTGGGCCACCATCGAAGTGCCCACCGCCGATCCCTTCATCGCACCGGTGCTCTACGCGATCCCCGCACAGCTGCTCGCCTACTACGCGGCAATCGCCAAAGGCACCGACGTCGACCAGCCGCGCAATCTGGCGAAGAGCGTGACGGTAGAGTAGATTATCCGCGCCATACAACTAAGGCGCGCTGATGTCTGAAGACCTGCACCGCATTTATAGCCGTGCGCGGCTCGATGACCGCCAGATCAACGAATTGATAGGCCTCGCACATGGCTTAACGGCCGACGGCGTTATCAACCAAGCCGAGGCTGAATACCTTCAAAAATGGCTGGTCGCTCATCAGGACGTGAGCCGCAACCCCGTCACGTCCAATTTGCTGACGCGCGTTAATCAGATGCTGGTAGACAACGTTTTAGACGCTGAGGAATCCCGTGAACTCTTCGAGACGTTACAGAAGATTTCTGGCGGAGATTTCGAGCTCGGAGAGATTCTGAAATCTTCTACCGTGCCTTTAGACGCGCCACCTCCAAGCGTGGTTTGCAAAGATAGCCGGTTCTGCTTCACCGGTACGTTCGCTTTTGGTCCTCGAAGTGAATGTGAGAATGCTGTGATTACCAGAGGAGGGCAGGCAGGTTCGCTTACGATGCACACAAATTATTTGGTGATCGGTGTCTATGCGACCGGTTCCTGGAAGCATTCGAGTTGGGGCAACAAGATCGAGCGAGCACTGGAGATCAAAGCTGGGGGAACGCCGATAGCGATAGTAGGTGAACAGCACTGGTTACAATTTGTCCGCTGAGGGGTGCTGCTGGCGGCGGCCCCAAAGCGAGTTCGACTAAGCCATCATGTTCTAATGTTGCCTGTCCCAATAGGCTTCGCCGCGGTCGGGCTTGAACATCGTTCGCGGGTTGCCGTGGGAGTCTTCCACTGCAAAAGTATTGGTGTCGTGATCGTAGATCAGCGTGTCGCCGTTCGCGCGGTGCTTGATCTCTGCTCCGGCGGGCGGGCTGTGGACGAAGTTGGATGCTTCGTCTTCGTACTCGCGCGCGTTGTGATCTTCCGAGAATTCCGCGCCGTGCTTGCGCCAGTGCTCGTCGGCATTAGCACTCGATCCGTCGCGGCCGTGGGACCATGAAACGCCGCTGTCACTGTCCCGCGGCTCGTGCGCAGGGCTTTTGCGCCAATGATCGTCGGCAGCTTCGGAGTCGTCACGGCCGTGGGACCGTGCAACGGCGCTTTCATCGCTGCGCGGCTCGGACGCGGGGCTGTTGTTGTCATCGACGCTGGTGGCGGTTGGCCCCGAAACGCCTGCCGGTGCATCAAATGAGACGCCGCCAAGCGTGAAGCCGGCGACGGCTGCCAACGCAATGACGGCGACCAGCAGACCACGGAAATTGTTCATAGCCTGTCCCCGCTACAACCTATCCGCACTATAGCCGCGATATCTCAAACGGTCTGTTGCCGCAGTCGATACAACTCTACCTAGTTTCGGGCAGCCAAAATGGCATCGAGGCTATGTGGTCCCGTGCCGATCGGCTCCAGGTGTGGATAGCGCAGGCCGTCCTGGTAATTGATGTGCAGGGTGCGGAATTGCTTGTTGTCCTCGACCAAGAGATCGAACGGCCCCTTCTTTTCCTGCGCCCACCGGATCGCGTCCTTGAGCGCAGTGGTGTCGTAGGCATCGCCGTCCACCGCCCTGATCTTCATGCCGACCGTCATCCCGGCCTTGAAGGCGGGGCTGTCCCAGTAGACCTCGGTCAGGGTGTCGTCCTTGTCGACGATGATGCCGAGCGAAAACGACAGATCGGTGTTCTTGCGGATCTTCTCATTGCCCTTCTGGAATTCGCTTTCGACGTCGTTGTAAACGAGGCGATAGCCGCCGCGTGCGAACCCGCCGAGCGGCGCGCCCTGCGCGTGATCCTCGAGCCGCGCGTGCAGGAATTTCGCCCAGTCGTTCGCCGCAACGCCGTTCAGCGTGCCCACGACATCGTCGAAATTGTAGGTACTGGTGACGTAGCTGCCGTTGTTCATGCCGAAGAAGGCGCGCGCGAAATCGTCGAGCGAGCGCTGTCCGTTCGACTTCTCGCGGATCAGCGTGTCGGCATCGAGCCAGGTCAGCAGGCCCTCGTTGTAGTAATCCTCGCTGCGCTCCCAGCTCCGCCACGGGATCGGTCTGCGGCTCGCGACAATGGGATCGTTGGTGGTGTCGGCGAGCGATTTCCACGCGCGGCCGGCGTAGTGGTCGTAGGTCGCTGCGATCGAGGCGAGCGAGTCGAGCGAATCCTGTTTCGAGATGAGCCCGGAGCGCGCGCCAGCACCACGCCCCAATATTGCGTTTGGCCTTCGTAGACCCAGAGCAAGGAGTCGCGCATCGGTATGTTGAAGTTCGGCGTCCACAGATCGGCGGGCCTGCGGAACTTGCCGTTCCAGGAATGGACGAGTTCGTGGCTCATCACCCCGCGCGCGGGCGACGTCGAATCCCAGTCGAGGAAATAACGCGGGATCGGGCCGTCCTCGCTCGACTGGTGATGTTCGAGTCCGATGCCGCCCATCTTGTCGCTGAGCGAGACCAGGAAATCATAATGATCGTAATGGTGCGATCCGAACAGCCTGTAAGCCTGCTGGATCAACGCGCGATGCACCGCAAGTTGTTCGGGCTTGACCAGGATCTCGTTCGGCTTGTCGGCGACGATATCGAAAGCGACCGGCGCCACGCCATTGGGATCGAGGTCGAGGCGCGCGAAATAGGCGCCCGCGATCATCGGCGAGTCGACCAGGGTGTTGAAAGGCGTGGGCTTGAAGGTGGTAGTGTCGCCCGAAGTGGAAGCGGTTTCGAGCGCGACCGCGAATTTCCAGCCATGTGGAAGCGTCGCGCTCGCGGCGAATAGAATGTCGCGCGAGTAATAGCCTGCGGGATAGAGCGCGACCGTGTTCCATTCGAGGCTCAGCATCGCGGGCGTCATCATCACGCGGCCTTCGGCCATTGTGACCGGCGAGTCGTATTGAAAATCGGCATCGATGGACTTCGCACCCTCGGGCACAACGATGTGGAACGCGTACATTTCGACTGGATCGCGTGTCCATTCGATGCGCTGCTTGCCGGCATGGATGATGAGGCCCGAGAACATGGAAATCGGCCCGCCCGGCGAATGATGCCCGGGCAGCCATTGCGGATAGAGCAAGGTCATCGGTCCGGACGAAGTGACCGGGATCGTCTCATGCGCGCGAAAGATGTGATGGGCGAGATCGGTCGCATCGACGGCGAGGCGGATCGTGCCGGGGTAGGGTTTGTCCTCCGGCGCCGGGATCGGGGCCTGCGGCGGCAGCGGCGAAGGACCGGCGGTCTGCGCGAGCGACGCGGTCACGGCTGCAAGAAAAGCGAAAGCTGTTGCGGCGAGAAGCTTCATGAGTGCCCTCTGAATGAGATTTCCGCCCGCCCCCCAAGCGGCCAGGGGAACATTACCGGTATCGCGCCGCAAACACACGGTCGGCACTGGCATTATAGTTATGCACAGGCGTCGAGCCGCCCCGCGGTTTAACAGAACTGACTCACGCGCCGGATATGAAGCGATTCACGCGCCGATTCGGGTCGGGCGGGGTTGGCTGGCCGGAACACAAACTCTCATGGGGCGTTGTGCACTGACGGTGATTGTGCGCTCAGGTGGCGCGGGAGGAGTGGCGGCATGCGATGCTGGATATTCTTCCACCGCGACCTCGATCCCGATCTTCCGGAAGTCCGGGAAATCCTTCGCTTCGATGCCGTCGCCGATAAGCTCGGCATCGATCTCAGTGTTCTCAAGCCGCGGGAATTCGACCTTGTGGTCAGCCACAAGAAGGAGTGGTCCGCGACCTATGATGGGCGGACGCTGCGCAAACCCGATGCCATCCTGTGCCGGACAGGTGCGGAGACGAATTATTTCACGCTGGCGGTGCTGCGCCATTTCGAGCGCCAGGGCGTCATGCTCTTCAACGGTTCGCCGGCGGTCGAGGCGGTTGCCGACAAATTGCAGACGCTCCAGATCCTGGCGCAGCGCGGCATTCCGATCCCGAAGACCATCCTCGGGAAGTTCCCGGTCGATGTGAATCTGGTGGAGCGGGAACTCGGCTTTCCGGTTGTCGTGAAGACGCGCAAAGGCACGCGCGGCGCGGGCGTCGTGCTGTGCAAGGACCGGCTGGAGTTCAACGACCTCGCCGATCTGCTCGATGGCGCCGATGCGGGAGCCGATTTCCTGTTCCAGCAATACATCAAAGCAAGCCACGGAAGGGATGTGCGCGTGCTGGTCGTCGACGGCAAGGCGGTCGCCGCCATGGAGCGCCGGTCCTGCGACGGCAGTTTCAAATCCAACATCGCGCTCGGCGGACAGGCCACGAGGTTCGACCTGCCGCCCAAGATGGCGCGCCTCGCGATCGAGACGGCGCGCGCCCTGGATCTGGACGTGGCCGGCGTGGATATCCTGTTCGACGAGGACGGCTATCGCATCTGCGAAGCCAATTCGTCACCGGGATTCCAGGCGCTGGAGCCGGCCTGCAACGTCAATGTCCCGGAGATCATCTTCTCTGCGATGCGCGCACGCCTCAAGCTGAAGCAAGCACGGGCAACGCCGTTCTGGCGCCGCATGACCGCGCGCCCGCCGCGTCCGCTGCCGATCACCGCTCGACCGGAACAGCCCGAAGACCGCACGCCACCGGCCGCCAATCCTCGAGCTGCGTGAAAACTGCTTTGATCGTTGCTCTTGACCGCGATGAAGCGTTGGACAAACTGGGAACATGGTGGAGGGTGCGATGCTGGACGGTGGGTGTTCGTGCGGGGACGTGCGGTATCGGCTCAAGAGCGCGCCGATGTTTGTGCATTGCTGTCACTGCCTGGATTGCCAGCGCCAGACGGGGAGCGCATTCGTGATCAATGCGCTGATCGAAAGCGAGCGGATGGATGCGCTTTCGGGCGATCCGATGCCGGTGTCGATGCCGACCGACAGCGGGCGGCCGCATGACGTCTATCGCTGTCCGAAATGCCTCACCGCCGTGTGGAGCGACTATGGGCGTCGCGGCGTGCTACGCTTTGTGCGCGTAGGCACGCTCGACGATCCGACGGCGCTGAAGCCCGACGTGCATATCTTCACCCGCTCGAAACAGCCCTGGGTCGGGCTGCCGGCGGACGTTCCCGCGTTCGAAATCTATTACGACATGAAAACGCTCTGGCCGAAAGAATCCTTGGAACGACGTGCGGCCATCCTCGGGTAACCGTCAATTTGAGCCACTCTTGTTAGGAATCCGAAATTTGCCGCGATAAGCGGCTCTGGTGATTCTGAAGCTGACGTATAAAGGTATGGCAGCGATTATGGTCGCGAATATCGTATCGCCAATGTCTTTATTGAGAAACCCTAGTGCGACGATCACAAATAATGCGCCCGTCAGGCCGCAAGCAATTGCGATACACACCATAAGCGCCAAAAGAGCCGCTGAGATAAAAGAGTACGGAATCTTTGTCGGATGATCCTTGCTCAAGGCGCCAAACGCTACAATCGCGCCAGTTATTATCGCCCATGAGTTGATGCCAAACGACATCCAAACATCCAGTTCGTGCACGAGATCATAGATGCGCCCCCACATTCGGATTAATCCACTGTTGCGCCTGTTTTAGTCAGTACGCCAATTTCCTATTCCGCAACCTTTACGATATCACCAGTCTTCCAGCAATGCGGGCGGACAATGCCGTTGCTGCACTCACCGCAGCTCGTCGAAACCTTCGATTCGTCACCTCTCCTCGACCACTTGCGTGCGGGCGCCAAGCTGACAGCTGATAGTCCCTTAGTTGATGGCAGACCGTGCGTGTCAGTTGGATGATCCGCCAGATGCGGGCATTTTCAATCTGACCCGTTACGATTCTCAGCGAGAGGTGAATTCCGGGCCGGATTGAGGTAGGTGTTGGCGATGACAGACGCTTCGCAGGACCAGCTCAAACGCGCCGCCGCCGCAAAGGCGCTGGAATTCGTCGAGCACGGCATGAAACTTGGGCTTGGCACCGGCTCGACGGCGGAGGCGTTCCTGGAGCTTCTGGCGCCGCGGGTGCGGGGCGGGCTTGCGCTCGACTGCGTGGCGACGTCGGAACGCACGGCTGCGAAGGCGCGCACGCTCGGCATTCCGCTCGGCGATCTCGATGCGCTGGCGCCGCTCGACCTGACGATCGACGGCGCGGACGAGGCCGATCGCGACCTCAATCTCATCAAGGGCGGCGGCGCCGCGTTGCTGCGGGAGAAGATCGTTGCGGCCTCGTCGAAGCGCATGGTCGTCGTCGCCGACGAGACCAAGCTCGTCGCCCGGCTGGGCAAATTTCCGCTGCCGGTGGAGATCGTCCTGTTCGGCCACGCGGCGACGGCTGCGCGCATCAAAGTCCAGTGCGCGACGCTCGGCTATCCGGACATGAGCCTCCAGCCGCGCACCCACGAGGGCGCGCCGGTCCGCACCGACAGCGGCAATGTGATCTATGACTGCGCGTTCGGTGCGATCAGCGATGCGGCGAAATTGGCCACCGCGCTCTCCGGAGTGCCGGGCGTGGTGGAGCACGGGTTGTTCATCGGTATTGCCACGACGCTCCTGATCGCCCATCCCGGCGAAGTGGAAGTCATTCAGCGCTAGATGTGAGCGGCGCCAGCTCGATCCGCGGCAGGACGGGGACGAGCTTGCGGACGAAGCGCGTGACCCAATCCGGTTTCCGTGCACCGGCGATGGCGAGCACGTAACGCGGCCTAGCCGGATCGCAGGGGCCGATATCGCGCGCCTGGCAGAGAAGGGTTGCGGGCCACACGCCGCTCGGTTCGAGACGCGCGCGGATGGGAACATCCTTCAAGGTCAGCGCGATATCGCTGACGGCTTCGTAGGACAGCCCGAAATAGGAATGGCCCAGGAGTTCGTCGGGCGCCTCGGTCGCGTCGATGACATCGACGATGTGATCGGACGCAATCGGCGTTTCGAGCTTGGCGTCGCTGATGGGCCTGCGTCCGGCGCGCGGCACCTCGCCATGCGCGACGGCTGAAACGGCCAGCACCGCATCCGCCGTTGAGGCGTAGACCGTCACGCGATGCACGAACGGCAACGCATCCTTCATGAGATGCACAAAGTCGTTGTTCACCGGATCGGCGCCGACATCGGCGGCGGCGAGGATCAACTGATCCAGGAGAATCCCCGACGGCGGATTGTCATGCGCATGGACGGACAGGGCGGAGAGCACCATGCGCGAGCCGATACTGTGCGCGACGATATCGACACGCAAACCGGTCTTGGCGAGCGCGCGCAGGAAATCTTCCAGCAAAGGCACGGCATAGGCGCTGTGCTCGATATCAGCGGCATAGCGTTCGGTCTGGCCCTCGCTGCTCCAGCTGAACACCGCAGCAATGCAGGGCGCACGCGTGTCCTCCGCCAACTGACCAGCGCGCATCGCGCCACCGTCGAACAAGGTGTTGAAGCCGTGGACGTAGAGGAGCACCGAGCGGCAGTTTTTCGCTGTGGCGGCATCCGAGATCGCGCGCGCAATCGCGCCCATCGCGCCATCGCCATTGCCATTGCCGCAGGCGAAATCGGGTTTGCCCTCTACGCGCGCGATCGTGCCATTCGCGATCGGCTCGTTCGCGAGATTGGCGCGCGGAATGGTGGCGCGGCGCACACCACAGGACGCGCTGTCGGACCAGTGCTTGCCGTAGCCGCCCCACAGCACATCGCGCTCGCGGTCGGTCACGAACCAGACATCGCGCACCGCAGGCGCCGCATCGACCGGCCGCCATACCGAATGGACATACGCCGCCTGATCGCCGACGCAGCCGTACAGCAACAAGGTCAGGCCGAGTATTGCCCAGAGCTGCCGCATTCAACACATCGCTCGTGCTTGTTCGCTGTGCACTATCGCACGAACGTTAGGGATTCCGCAGCCGGCAGATCGGACCACGGAGATCGGTGCCGCGTTTGGGACCTTCGAGCGTGAAGTCGATGTAATTCGCCCCGCTGCCAAATACGGGCCATTGCGGGAGCGTGTGTCCGTTGGGATCGCCGGTGCGCGCGAAGTTGGCCCAATAGGCCTGCAGCGGCGGCCATTTCGCGAAATCCGCGTTGGGCGGCGCGTCGTCGAACACATATTTCAGTTCAGATGAATGCTCGACCGGTTTGCCGGACCCCGGAACGCCCAGCCCGAATTGATAGCGCCAGACTTTCTGCCCGGTCTTCGCCTGCCACTCCGCAAAGGTGTTCGACGGGCAGCGGAAGATGACATCGCTCAGAACCCGCGTCGGGAGACTCCCGAGCACCGGGTCATCCGCGGCGTAGAGCTTCAGCGCCGCATCCGCGTTGGCGCCGTAGAAAGTTTTCACCAGCATCCGCGCCGCATCGTCCGGCATCTCGACGGGGAATTCGCGCGTGTTGTTGCCGATGATCAGCGGCACTGGCGCCTGCCGGCCGGACGCGAACTTGTCGCGCGGCCCTTCGCGCAGCGCATATCCATCGAGCATCGCGGGCGCCCAGATCGCGGTGGGATCGATCCCCTTCGGCACGAGCTTGTCGCCTTCTTTCAGAACGACGTCGCCCGGAAGATCGCGCAGCGCCTTCAGCCCGCCCGCTGTGTCGGCAAGCTTGAGGCCCGTCATAAGCTGTGTGCCGAGTTCTTCGCCGTCGGAGGCGCTGCGCGGCGGGATCGCGCCGCCCGGCGTTCCGCTCTCCTCGATGGCTTTGGCGAAAAGCCTGCGCGCCAGTGGTGACGTCATCAAAAATCCGACGTCGGTGGCGCCGGCGGATTGTCCGGCAATCGTGACATTGTTCGGGTCGCCGCCGAAGCGCGCGATGTTGTCCTTCACCCAGCGCAGCGCTGCGATCTGGTCGAGGATCGCGATATTGCCAGAGCTGTGGGTCGGCGACTCTTCGCTCAGCGCGTGCGAAGCGATGAAGCCGAACACGCCGAGGCGGTATTCGATCGACACCAGCACGATGCCGCGGCGGTGGATCGTGGATTCGATATAGCCATAGCCCGCGCCCGCGCGGTTCGAGCCTCCATGGATCCAGAAGAAGACGGGCAGGCGGTCGCCCGGCTTGTGCGCGGGTGTGCGGACGGAAAGATAAAGACAATCCTCCCTGCTTTTCTTCGCGTCGTCGGAATTCCAGCCCTCGTCGTGCTGGAGGCAGGGCGCTGCCGGCAAGGTCGCGTCGCGTACGCCCTGCCAGGGCTCGACTGGCGCGGGCGGCTTGAAGCGCCAGTCGCCGACCGGAGGCGCGGCATAGGGGATGGCGTAGAAAATCTCGCTGCCATCCGTCTGCGCGGTGCCGCGCACCACACCGCCCGTGACCAGGCGCTCCGTGGCGGAGGCCGGAATCGCAACCAGCGCTGCCAGCGCCACCACTCCAATAATCCGCATGGCCCCCTCCGGCGTTGTTTGATCGTCCAAGCTCAGCTAAGCGACGTATGTAAGACCGGAGCAGCGCATGACCAAGTACGACTATGACCTTTTCGTCATCGGCGGCGGTTCTGGCGGCGTACGCGCGAGCCGGATGGCGGCGGCGGCCGGCGCGAAAGTGGCGCTTGCCGAAGAAGACCGCATGGGCGGGACTTGCGTCATCCGCGGCTGCATCCCGAAAAAGTTGTTCGTCTATGCCAGCCACTTCGCCGAGGACATCCACGATTCTGCCGGTTACGGCTGGAACGTCGGCAACCCCACCTTCGACTGGCCGACGCTGATCGCCAACAAGGACAAGGAGATCGCGCGCCTCGAAGGGCTCTACCGCAAGAACGTCGAGGCCGCGGGCGTGACGATCTTCGGCGACCGCGCGGTGTTCGAGGACGCGCATACACTCCGGCTCGTCAATGCGGACAAGACCGTCACCGCCGCGCGCATCCTGATCGCCACCGGCAACCGTCCGACGCGCGAGATGGGCACGACGCACATCGTTCCGGGCGGCAATCTCTGCATCACCTCGAACGAGGCATTCCATCTCGACAAGCTGCCGGGGCGCATATTGATCGCGGGCGGCGGATACATCGCGCTCGAATTCGCGCACATCTTCCATGGCCTCGGTTCCAAAGTGTCGCTGGTCTATCGCGGCGAGAAGCCGCTGCGCGGGTTCGACGAGGATCTGCGCGACAGCCTGATGGAATCGATGAAGCGGCGCGGCATCGACGTGCTGCTGGGCTGCGAGTTCACCGGCATCGAGAAGCGCGGCAAATGTCTCCATGCCGAAACCAACAAGGGCGCGGTGATCGAATGCGACCAGGTCATGCTCGCCATCGGCCGCGCGCCGAACACCGATGGACTCCATGTCGAGCGCGCCGGGGTGACGCTCGGCAAAAAAGGCGAGATTGTCGTCGACCAGTATTCGCGCACCAGCGCGGAGCACGTCTACGCTATCGGCGACGTGACCGACCGGCTGCAACTGACGCCGGTCGCGATCCATGAGGCGATGTGTTTCGTGAAGACGGTCTACGAGAACAGGCCGACATCGCCCGATCATGAACTGGTGCCGAGCGCGGTCTTCACCACGCCCGAGATCGGAACCGTCGGGATGAGCGAGATGAAGGCGCTTGGCATGGGCCATGCGATCGATGTCTACAAATCGACGTTCAAACCCTTGAAGCACACGATGACCGGCAGCGAGGAACGCTCCGCGTTCAAGATGATCGTCGATCAGAAGACCCAGAAGGTGCTCGGCTGCCACATCTTCGGCTGGGGCGCCGCCGAGATCATCCAGATCGTCGCGGTTGCGATGAAGATGGGCGCGACGAAATCCGATTTCGACTCCACCGTCGCACTTCATCCAACCGCCGCCGAAGAACTCGTCACGATGCGGGTGAAGAGTTACAGCAAGGAACCGACTTCGACGTGAAGGAGGCCGGAACTATAAGGTCCTTCTACTTTCGAAAACTTTGGCTATTGCTAAGGCAAGAAAGGCACAGGTGCAGGTCACCGCGGCGATCCAGAAGAGTATCATAAGCGTCGGCGAGATATAGTGATCCACGCCGTGCACGTTGAACGGTACGACCAAGTGTCTCGCCGGATCGGCAGCGTGCGGAAATGTTCCGAAGTAAAACGACAGACCGGCGGCGCAAAAGAAAGACGTAACCAGGAATACTCCGGCAACGGACTGAAATTTCCTATTCGTCATAGCCTCAGTTGAGTCGTTAGCTCCTCAGCGCCTCTTCGATCGCCGCGCCCAAATCGGCCGCACTGGGTTCTGTGCGGGAGCCGAAGGTGCCGGCGATGGTGCCGTCCTTGTTGAACAGGTATTTGTGGAAATTCCATTTGGGGGCGGCGTCCTCGCCCAGCTCGCCGGCGATCCATTTGTAGAGGGGATGCGCCTCGGGCCCGATGACGTGCTCTTTCGCGGTCATCGGAAAATCGACCGCGAAGTGCGTTTCGCAGAACGTTTTGATCTCCCTTTCCGTGCCCGGTTCCTGTTGGCCGAAATCGTTGGCGGGCACGCCGAGAATCACGAGACCCGAATCGCGCCGGTCGCGCCACAATTTTTCGAGCCCCTCATATTGCGGCGTCAGCCCGCACTGGCTCGCCACGTTCACCACCAACAGCGCCTTGCCCTCGAATTTCGAGAGCGGAAGCGCCTCGCCATCGATGGAGCGGAACTGAAAATCGTGCGCGGTCGTCATGCTTTTCTCTCCGGGTTTGCCTGTCAGGATGATAACGAGCGGGCCGCAGGCGCGCGATGGTAAAGAATGTCTTAAGAAACCGGCCGCGGGTAGGGGTTTCCACAGGAACGCTGGTTAAGGAATTGGAAACGGCGGTGAGCGAGACTCACCCGATTCCTTTTGGGTCGGTCATGGTCCAGTTTCTGATTGTTGCGATCTACCTCTTCGGCGCCGCCGCGATCGGCGGTGCGGTCGGCCTGTTTCAGGGCACCGCCGTCGGCATCCTGACAGGTACGATCCTGTTCGGTCTTTCGCTGCAGCTTCAGTCAGCACTCGCTGCGCGCCGTCAGAAGCGTACCGTCACGCGCGAGATCGCGGGCCTCAAGCGGGCCAAAGCCTCGCTCGAACTCGCGCTCACCGAAACCCAGACGCGCATGGAAGAGATGAACCAGGCGCTGGAAGCGCGCACCAACGCGCAAGGCCGCAAGATCGTCTCCGAACTTCAGGTGCTGGAAAGCCTGATGCGCGAATTCGCGGCCAAGATTTCCGACCGCGCGAAGGAAGAACCCAAGGAAGAACCCGCCGCCGAAATTCTCGAGCGCCGCACGGCGGAGACCGCGCGCTCCTATCTCGAAACGCTGGCCGAGCCGGAGCTGCTCGAAACCATCCGCGCCTCGCTCGAAGAGAACCGCGTCGATCTCTATCTCCAGCCCATCGTCAGCCTGCCGCAGAGAAAGCTGCGCTATTACGAAGCGCTGTCGCGCCTGCGCGCCGAAGACGGCTCCGTCATCATGCCCGCGCAGTACATCAAGGTTGCGGCCCCCGCAGGCCTGATGAGCGTGGTGGACAATCTGCTGCTCTTCCGCTGCGTGCAGATCGTGCGGCGCCTGACGCAGAAGAACCGCGATGTCGGCGTGTTCTGCAACATCTCCGGCGACACGCTGACGGATTCCGAGTTCTTCCCCCAGTTCCTCGAATACATGCAGCACAACCGCGATCTCGCGGGCCAGATCGTGTTCGAATTCGACCAGGCCGCGGTCGCGCACGCCGGGGCCAAGGGCGAGGAAAATCTCAGCTTCCTGTCGAAGCTCGGCTTTGCGCTGTCGATGGACCATGTCGAGACGCTGGCGCTCGATTTCGCGCGGCTGAAACGCATCGGTTTCCGCCACCTGAAAGTGCGCGCCCCAACCCTGCTCGGCGGCATGGGGCAGGCGCGCGCGGCGGTGGGGCCGGAGGATTTCAAGAAGCTGCTCGAACGCCACGGCCTCAACCTGATCGTGGAGCGCGTCGAGGACGAGAAGACGGTGGTGCAGCTCCTCGACTACGCCGTCGATTTCGCCCAAGGCTTCCTCTTCGGCGAACCCCGCGCCGTGAGAGATGATGCCGTGAAGGCGGCGGAGAAAGCGGATCCCTCGATCATCCCGTTCCGCAAGACGGCGTAGTTTCACGCGGAGACGCGGAGTTCGCGGAGAAGCACCGCTAACTACGTGCGAAAGAACGACCCTCCCCTTGAGGGAGGGTCGAAAAATTCCAGCGGCGCCGTGCGCTGCGCAGGATTTTTCGGGGAGGGATACTGCGCTCATAGCGGAGCCGCTACCCCTCCCCGAAATTTGCTCGCTGTGCTCGCAAATTGTCGACCCTCCCTCAAGGGGAGGGTGGATTTTGTTGAGAGGCGCAGAGAAGAAAACTCCGCGAACTCCGCGCCTCCGCGTGCAATTCCGAGATTGAACGTCATCCTGAGGTGCGAGCGGAGCGAGCCCCGAAGGATGGTTCTAGCTAAGTCCGGTACGTCCCCGCCATCGCCCACATCGTCTCGCCGTCGGGGCACCAGATCGGCAGGATGATGACTTCGAAGCGCATCAGTTCGTTCGAGCGGTCCAGGACGCGGGTGCGCAAGGTCAGCGTGCAGCGCCCAGCGGTGCAGAGTTTCGCGCCTTCGAGAAGCGCCTCGCCGCCTTCCGGGTCGTCCGTATAGATGTCGCGGAGCGTCATGCCTGTGATGTCGCGCCCGAACCGCGTCGTGTAGACCATTCCGGCGTGCCGGATGCGGCCGTCGGTCCAGTCGCCGATCGGCTCGGTGATCGCGATGCCGGAAATGACTTTGGCGAGACGACGCGCAGGCACGTCGCGGCCCATGCGCATGCCGCCCTGCGCTTCGCATTCGCGCCAATATTCGAGCAGCTCCACGGAAGACGGATGCTCGGGCGCGTCGACGCGTTCTCTCTCATAGCGAAAGCGGAGGGTCGAGGGCGTGTGAACGGATTGCCCAAGCAGGACGCCGTTTGTCATTGCCGATCCTTCCCTGACGGGAAGGTAGTGCGCCCGGGATTTATAAGAGGTTAGCGCCCGGGGGGGGCGTTCCAAACCGGGACAGAACCGCATTCAGCTTGTCGGCCTTTTTGCGATTATTGCCGGGTTTGAAGACCGGCTATTGTGGGCCACAGGCGTTTCAAAGTTGGTTGCTAACAATGCGGACGATCACGTGAAAATCGCGACGTATAACGTCAATGGCGTCAACGGTCGGCTGCCGGTGTTGTTGCGCTGGCTGAAGGAAGCCGAGCCCGACATTGTCTGCTTGCAGGAGTTGAAAGCACCGCAGGAGCGCTTTCCGAAAGCCGAGATCGAAGCAGCCGGATACGGCGCGATCTGGCATGGCCAGAAAGCATGGAATGGCGTTGCCATCCTTGCGAAGGGCGAGACGCCGAAGGAAGCGCTGCGCGGGCTGCCGGGCGATCCGGGTGACGAACACAGCCGCTACATCGAAGCCGACGTCAGAGTCATCCGCATCGCATCGCTCTACCTGCCCAACGGCAATCCGGCGCCGGGACTGAAGTTCACTTACAAGCTCGATTGGTTCGCGCGGCTTCATGCTCATGCGAAAAAGCGATTGGCGTCGAAGGTGCCGACCATTCTTGCCGGCGACTTCAATGTGATGCCGACTGATCTCGACGTTTATGCGCCGAAGCGCTGGCGCGACGACGCGCTGTTCCGGCCGGAAGTCCGCAAAGCTTATGCCGATCTGGTCAGGCAGGGATGGATGGACGCGGTCCGTACGCTCTATCCCACGGAGCGCATCTATACCTTCTGGAAATATTTCCGCGGCGCCTTTGCGCGCGACGCCGGTCTGCGCATCGATCACTTTCTGCTCAGCCCCGATCTGGCAAAGCACCTAAAAGCCTCGGGCGTGGATCGGTTCGCGCGTGCCTGGGAAAAGACCAGCGATCACGCGCCGGTCTGGATCGAACTCGATATGCCGGCGCGAACATCAAAACGGCCGAGGGCGAAGAGGAAGTGAGGGGGATATGATGCTAGAGCCCCAGGTCATGATCGAGTGCGTTGCGCTGCGAGGCGGATGAGGAGGTCGGCATGGCAGCTTTCGTCCGGCTTGCACCAGCAAGCGAGATTGAAGCCGCGCAACTCGGCGGGATCGAGTTCGCCGCGGGCAATCGCCTGGCCGATATAGGCTTCGAAGAGCGCAAGCGCCTTTGCGCGTCCATATTCTGACACCTTGAAAGGATTGGACCATTTCGATGGGCGGGCGACGCTGCGAGCGGAGATGCCATTGCGCCGCCGTGACTCCTGTTGGAGGTTGAAGCCGACTCGCCGCGAGAGCTGTAGTCTTACCGGACGGGCATCAAGGCCGGACTTCGCGGCTGATCTGTTTGCGTTCATCCTCGAACCCATTTTCGAAAAAGCACCGATCAATACAACGTCTGGAAAGCGATCCCGGACGCGCGAATCCGGAACCTGTCAGCCGCAATCGGCTTTCCTGAAGGATTCTGCGGCGCGCTTTGAATTTTCGCCTTCCTAGGCTAGGGAGCGTGGATGTCTCTCCCCGTCATCGTTTCCGGCCTGCGCGAGATTGCTTCCGATTACGACGCGCTGGTGTGCGACGTGTGGGGCGTGCTGCACGACGGGCGCGCCGGAAATCTGCTGGCGGTTGCGGCGCTCCACGAGTTCCGCAAGCGGGGCAGGGTGGTTCTCCTCTCCAATGCGCCGCGGCCGAAGCGCGACGTCGAGACCATGTTTCAGCGCTTCGGGATCCCGCTCGATTGCTACGACGAGATCGTGACCTCTGGCATTGCCACGCGGCTCGATCTGGAAGCGCGGTCGAAAGACAAGCGCCTGCGCATGTTCCATCTGGGACCGGAGCGCGACTGTGGGATCTTCGAAGGTCTCAACATCGAAACCACTGGCATCGACAACGCCGAGATCGTTCTGAACAGCGGATTGTTCGACGACGAGGTCGAAACGCCGGACGATTACACAGACCGGCTCGCGCAGATGAAGTCGCGCGGGCTCGTCATGCTCTGCGCCAATCCGGACTGGGTCGTGCAGCGCGGCGGCAAGCTCATCTGGTGCGCGGGCGCCCTGGCGGATGCCTATGAGAAGATCGGCGGCGAGGTCGTCTACTACGGCAAGCCGAAGCCGGAGATCTACGATCTCGTGCGCGCGAGCCTGCCGGGCGCGGGGCGGTGGCTCGCCATCGGCGACGGCATGCACACCGACATCAAGGGCGCGAACGGGGTCGGGATCGACGCGCTCTTCATCGCCGACGGCATCCACGGCGAAGACGTGGCCGAGATGTCGCCGGGCCATCTGGCCGATTTGTTCGGCAAAGCCGGTGTCCACGCCCGCGCGGCGATGCGTGCGCTTGTGTGGTAAGGCCGGTTCGCGGATAAGGCGGCATCCACTCTCCCAGCCTCTCCAAGGAACTCCGATGACGTATTATATCGACGACCTGAAGCCCGGCCTGTCGGAAAGCTTCACCAAGACCATCAGCGAGCGCGACATCCAGCTTTTCGGCGAGGTCAGCGGCGACACCAATCCCGTCCATTTCGACGAGGAATTCGCCAAGACCACGATGTTCAAGGGCCGCATCGCCCACGGCATGCTGTCGGCCAGCTATATCTCCACCGTGCTCGGCATGCAGATTCCCGGGCCCGGCACGATCTTCATGTCGCTGACCACTCGCTTTAAGGCACCCGTGCGCATCGGCGACACCGTGGTCACGACCTGCACCGTCCGCGAGGTGAACGAAGAGAAGCGTCGCGTGATCTTCGATTGCGTCTGCAAGGTGGGCGAGACCACGGTGGTCGAGGGCGAGGCGATGGTCATGACGCCGGCTCGGCCGAAGGGGTAGGCGATTTTCTCATCGGTCGAAATGCACGCCGCACTCAACCCTCCCCTTGAGGGAGGGTCGATAATTTGCGAGCGCAGCGAACAAATTTCGGGGAGGGGTACCGTCGCACCATACCCCGCTCCGAAAAATTCTTCGAATTTTTCGACCCTCCCTCAAGGGGAGGGTGGAGAGTGAAAATCTTCCGCCATTACGAGCAGGTTCCTGACGCGTTTCGCGGCGCGGTGGTGGCGGTCGGCAATTTCGACGGCGTGCATCGGGGCCATCGTGCGCTGATCGCTGAAGCGGAGACGCTCGCGGGCGAGCGCGGCGCGCCGCTGGCGATATTGGCGTTCGAGCCGCACCCGCAGGAGTTCTTCCGCCCGAGCCCGGAATCGTTTCGGCTCACGCCCTTCCGCACCAAGGCGCGGCTGCTGGCCGAACTCGGCGTCGATGCGATGTTCGCGCTACCCTTCGATGCGCAGATGGCGGCCAAGAGCGCGCAGGATTTCGTGCTCGATGTGCTGGTGAACGGGCTCGGTGCGGGCTGCGTGGTGGTGGGCAAGGACTTCCAGTTCGGCAAGGGCCGCGCCGGCAACGCGTCGGTGCTCGCTTACATGGGCGAGATGGAAGGCTTCGGCGTCGATCTGTTCGATCCGGTCGCCGCCGAGGGCACGGAGAAGATTTCCTCCACGTCTATCCGCGAAGCCCTGAAACAGGGACGGCCCGAAGAAGCCGCGCGCCTGCTCGGCCACTACTGGGCGGTCGAGGCGCGAGTCGAGCATGGCGACAAGCGCGGCCGCACCATCGGCGTGCCGACCGCGAACATGCGCCTCGTCGATTGCCTGCATCCGGCGTTCGGCGTCTATGCCGTGCGCGCCTCGGTGTTGGAAGACGAGAAGGTTGTCGCGCGCCACGGCGGCGTGGCCAATTTCGGTATCCGCCCGATGTTCGAGACGCCAACGCCGCTGCTCGAAACCTGGCTGTTCGATTTCGACGGCGATCTCTACGGCAAGCATCTCTCCGTCGAATTGATTGCGTATCTGAGACCGGAGATGGACCTGTCCAATCTCGACGCATTGAAGACGCAGATCGCGAAAGATGCCGAGGCTGCGCGAGCGGTTCTCGCAAACCTGCCTAACTGAACTTCCACGCTGGAACGGCGCGCACTTCCTTGCGTTCGAACAGCGCGGTGATGGCGTCGATCTGGTCTTGCGAAAACGCCCGCTTGGGCAGGCGGAGAAGAAGGCGGCCGCCGCGGATGAGGAATGAGACTGGGGTCGGCGAGTAGGCGGTGATGTTTTCCCACCGGATGGTGACGTCGATGCCGCCGGCGGAATAGCCGACGCCATTGTCGTCCAGAACGAATGTGATCTCGCGCGAACGCCGGCGGCGGAGCAGCCAGCGTATCGTGCCGCCCAGCGGTACCAGCACGAGGATCAGGACAAATCCGACCACGAGCGCAAAGCCGTAAAGCGTCCAGTTCAAGAACAGGCTGTGCAGGACATCGCCAAGCGTTCCGCCATTGGCGAGCGACACCGTGACCGCACCGATGGCTGCGGCGCCGAGGAAGATCGCCAGCGTGCGCGGCAGGAATATCCACCGGCCCCACAGCTGCAGCCGGATGTGGTCCATCAGGGTTAGCCGGACGGTGGCCTGGATTTTTTCCGCGCTCTGATCCGGCAAACCCGTCACCCGGCCCAATTTCCGTGCCGCTTTACGGCACCACCCGCCGCTGTTAGATAGCAGATACTGATTTGTGGGCAAAAATGTCGGGTTTTAGGGAAAAACTGCGAATTCGCCGCCCGGCTGCGCGCCGGGAGGCCTGACGCCTTTCAGTCGCGGAGACCGGGACGCCCGTCCGCACTCCTTAAAGAAATCCAAGGCCCGAAACGATGACCAAACCTGAATCCGAATCCGGCGCACGCGACTATCGCGGCACGCTGTTCCTGCCTGCGACCGAGTTTCCCATGAAGGCCGGTCTGCCGCAGGCCGAGCCCAAATGGCTCGCGAAGTGGGAGGCCGACGATCTCTATGGCCGCATCCGCACGAAGATGAAGGGCCAGCCGCTTTTCGTCCTTCACGACGGGCCGCCTTACGCCAATGGCGAAATTCATTCCGGCACCGGGCTCAACAAGGTGCTGAAGGACATCGTGGTGCGGTCGCGCGGGTTCCTCGGGTTCGATGCACCTTATATCCCCGGCTGGGACTGCCACGGCCTGCCGATCGAATGGAAGATCGAGGAGAAATATCGCGCCGAAGGAAAGTCGAAGGACGAGGTGCCGATCGACCAGCTTCGCCGCGACTGCCGCGCGTTCGCCGAACACTGGATCGACGTGCAGCGCGCGCAGTTCAAGCGCCTCGGCTGTATGGGCCAGTGGGACAAGCCATACACGACGATGGACTATCGCGCCGAAGCGGTGATCGCGGGCGAGCTGCACAAATTCGTCGCCAACGATCTGCTCTATCGCGGCTTCCGTCCTGTGATGTGGTCGCCGGTCGAAAAGACCGCGCTCGCCGAAGCCGAGGTCGAGTACCACGAGAAACAATCGCCGACGATCTATGTGAAGTTTCCGGTCGTCAAAGGCGCGGACGCGCTTAAAGGTGCGAGCATCGTCATCTGGACGACGACTCCCTGGACGATCCCCGGCAACCGCGCGATCGCGTTCTCGCCGACGATGGAATATGGCCTCTATGAGGTGACGGAAGCGGCGGAAGGCGCACTCGCGAAAGTTGGCGAGAAGATCGCGCTGGCCGATGCACTCGCTGAGGCGACGGCCAGGCACGCGAAGATCACGCTCAATCGCGTGGGCACCGCCGATCCGAAAGGCGCTGTCGCAGCGCATCCGCTGCGCGGGCAGGGGTATGAGTTCGATGTTCCGCTGCTGCCGGGCGATCATGTCACGGCCGATACCGGCACGGGCTTCGTGCACACCGCGCCCGGTCACGGCGAGGAAGACTTCGAGCTCGTGCTCAAGACCTTCCCCGATTACATGGTCACCAATCCGGATGCATTCCGCGTTGTTGCCGCCGACGGATCGTTCACCGAGAACGCGCCCGGCTTCACCGGCAAGTTCATCCTGTCGCGCGACGGCAAGAAAGACGGCGACGCCAACGGTGCGGTCATCAAGGCGTTGATCGAGGCCGACGCGCTGCTGGCGAAGGGCACATTGCGTCACCAATATCCGCATTCGTGGCGCTCCAAGGCGCCGGTGATCTTCCGTGCGACGCCGCAATGGTTCGCGGCGATGGACAAGGACATCTCGGGCGGCGGCACGCTGCGCGAGCGCGCCATGAAAGCCATCGGCGATACAACCTGGTATCCGCCGTCGGGCGAGAACCACATCGCGGGCATGGTGAAGGACCGTCCCGACTGGGTGTTGTCGCGCCAGCGCGCCTGGGGCGTGCCGCTCGCGATCTTCGTGAACCGCAAGACCGACAAGGTCCTGAACGACGCCGAGGTCAACAAACGAATCACCGATGCGTTCAGGGCCGAAGGCGCGGATGCCTGGTTCAACTCACCGCCGTCGCGCTTCCTCGGCAACGACTACAACGCCGACGACTTCGAGCAGGTCAAAGACATTCTCGACGTCTGGTTCGATTCCGGCTCGACCCATGTGTTCACGGTCGAACAGCCGCTGGAGCCCGAATGGCCGCAGAAGGATCACGCCGATCTCTATCTCGAAGGCTCCGACCAGCATCGCGGCTGGTTCCAGTCATCGCTTTTGGAGAGCTGCGCCACACGCGGCCGCGCGCCTTACGATGAAGTACTGACGGCAGGCTTTGTGCTCGACCGCGAAGGCGACAAGATGTCGAAGTCGGTCGGCAATGTGATCCTGCCGCAGACCATTGCGGACAAGAACGGCGCGGATATCTTCCGCCTGTGGGTCGCGTCGTCGGATTTCACCGAAGATCTGCGCATGGGCAGCGACGTCATCCAGTCGAACACCGACGCCTATCGCCGCCTGCGCAATACGATCCGCTTCATGCTCGCGAACCTCGCGGGCTTCGACGAAGCCGAGCGTGTCGGCCGCGACCAGATGCCGGAGCTGGAGCGCTATATCCTCGCCAAGCTGGCGGAAATCGACGCGGTCGTGCGCGAGGGTTACACACGCTACGATTTCAACCGCGTCTACAACACGGTGTTCTCGTTCTGCACGAACGAGCTATCGGCGTTCTATTTCGACATCCGCAAGGACGTTCTCTACTGCGATCCGGTCGGCTCGGTCCGCCGCCGCGCGACGCGCACGGCGACGGACGAGGCATTCCGCCGCGTGGTGACGTGGCTTGCCCCCATCCTGTGCTTCACTATGGAAGAAGCCTGGACGCTGCGTTCCCCGGACGACAGCGTGCATCTCAACAGCTTCCCGGAAACGCCTTCGGGCTGGAAAGATGCCGGCCTGGTCGAGAAGTGGAATCGGATCCGCACCATCCGCCGGGTCGTGACCGGTGCGCTTGAGATCGCGCGCCGCGACAAAGTCATCGGTGCGAGCCTCGAAGCCGCCCCGCTCGTCTATGTCAGCGATGATGCCGACCGCAAAATCCTGGAGAGCATCCCGCTCGCCGAGATCATGATCACCTCCACCGCGCATATCGCGAAGGTGGATGCGCCCGAGGAGGCCTTCCGTCTCCCCGATGTCGAGGGCGTGGCGGCGAAATTCGAGCACGCGCGTGGGGACAAATGCGCGCGCTGCTGGATGATCCTCGAGGAAGTGGGTAAGAACCCGGCGCATCCCGACCTTTGCAACCGGTGTTCGGAAGCCGTCGATCTTCTGGAGAAG
>Ga0105239_10000919_pt1 | contig 41652 bp, 39 predicted proteins | sample KBSC44metaG_FD_92761 | JGI IMG/M metagenome (GOLD analysis project Ga0105239, IMG submission 92761) | Corn rhizosphere microbial communities from Kellogg Biological Station, Michigan, USA - KBS C4-4 metaG | ecosystem: Host-associated > Plants > Roots > Rhizosphere > Soil | place: Michigan, USA...
CCCTCTCTCTCTTTTCACTTTGCACTCACTTGTACTTGGAGAACAACAACCACAATGATGATGAATCACTCATAGTTGCTCATTGAGAGTAGCCTTCCTTTCCTCGTGCGCTCTCCTATTACAAGGTGCGTTGAACGGAAGAATGTGGTGCACGAGCGACGACCTCTGATCGGTGGTGGAATTGCTAGGTATCATCGCTTCTCGAGCCCAGAACATGAATACATTGATAGGCGCCAATGTAAGTCAAACACTACAGTTTCATTGACACCACGGACTCATTTCCTTTTTTTGTTAGGTACTTTTGGGCCTCAGCGGTGGATTGAACTCATCATCTGCCCTGACTGTGGGGGGTGAGGCCACCTAGTCTCACGCAGTCTCGCTCAGCCTCCACTGACATGGTCTTGCTCTCCAGAAATGATGCCGCACCGATACAAGTTCGTGGGCATCAGCCTCGTGGGGGTTGCCAACTGCATTCCCTACGGCTTCGGATCATATCTTGGTGAGATCTGCTGGATGTGCTGAGTGTCCTCTGGCTGATGACACCGGAATAGCGCGAAGACTCGTCGAAACTGCCTCATGGCGATGGATTTATTACATCTATATCATTATCATGGGTGAGAAGGACCTATTCCTGTTCTCGCCGACCCCCGTCTAATTACTCGGGCTTCAGTCCCTGTTCTCTTCATGCAGTACATCTTCTATCGACCTGCAACCTTTCGAGACCTGCACGGCCTGAACCGATCAAGATGGACCGAATTCAAACGAATTGACTTCGTCGGAATTGGTCTGGTAATCTGTGGGTTGGTCTTGGTTCTGTTGGGTGTCGCCTGGGGTATGTTGAGCGACTTTTGAGACCGGGGCCGGTGACTGATTCGACCCTTAGGCGGACAGCTGTATCCCTGGACCTCTGCATCCGTGCTAGGCCCATTAGTCGTGGGCTTTGTGTGTCTGATTGCATTTGTTGTCTGGGGTGAGTTGAGTTCTAGCAACACGTTCCGTGTCTTTGCTGATCGAATCCTTGCAGAGGTCAAGGCAAAAATCCCCAACCGCGTCTTTCCTATGGAGGCTTTCACCGAGTTGCGTGGCTTTGCCATCATCACATACATCAATGCAGCTCTATCATCCCTCGCAATCGGTCTGGCGATATTGTGGCCGCAACGTAAGTCTGGTACATCGTCCCTGGACCTTGAGCAGATTCCTTAACACTGCGGCAGAGGTGACCCAGGTCTACACCAGCCCCAGCGATACCTGGGAGAAGCAGGCCTGGTTGACGGTATGTCTCCCAAAAAAAAAGAAAATTACCTTTCATACTCGATGTTTGATCACTAATTCCGCTGCATCTCAAGTCCACAGTTAGTTTCGGCGTTTTCTTCGGCGTCACATTTCTGGGCCTCCTTTTCCATCTGTTCAATGTCAAGGCACAAGTCATCATCTGGGTGGCTATAGGCACAGCCTTTGCCGCCGGCTTGTCCGCTGCCAATCGAGACAACAAGGCCCAAAGCGCGGTATTTTCGTTCCTCGCCGGGATACCGGTCGGCTTCGTCGAGAATGCTAGTGGGGTCATGATTCAGCTCGACTGCAATGATGCTGATATTGGGCGTCGATTCGGTGTGTCTCCATCTCTTCATTGTCAATTTAGATGCTGACAACGGGTTACCAAGCCGCGCTCTGCATGTGTCGCGCGGCATTCGCAGCCATCATGACCGCCGTCTTCGTGGCCATTCTATCAAGCAAGGTCCCGATCGGCATCGAAAAGAAGTTGATTCCCGCTCTCCTGAAAGCCGGTCTACCCGCATCGTCTCTCCCGGCCTTCATGAAAGCCCTGGCAAGCGGAGATGCTAGTCAATTTGCCAACGTCCCGGGTTTCACAGCCCAGCTCGCCGAGGTCATGCAAGTTGCGCTCTCTGACGCATATTCGTATGCTTATCAATATGTCTACTATGCTTTATTAGCCATAGGGTCCCTTGCCGTTATTCTCGGATTCTTTCTCAAGGACTATAATAAATTGCTGACGAGCCATATTGCAAGAACGATAGCTGGACCATCCAACAAGTTGGACACTGCTGTCAAACCCCGACCAAACGACAATTTTGTGGTCCAGGAAAATGACGAGGAAAAGATTTCTCAAGCCGTCGAAGAGGAACAAGTCAGGATCAATGTAGTAACCAAGAACGAGTCCTAAACGAGGCTCCTTTCTTGTGCAGACTTCGAGGAGCGAAGTTGTGGGCTTCTACGAGTACGGAGCGGTAGGGTAGACTGTATCAGCGTCAGACATTGTGTTGCTCGCGAGATGGATACCAATCATGGGTAGGGATGAATCCAACCCCTTGGACGGCTCCTTAAAAGGGCTGATGGTCAGCTGAGCGTAGATTCGAGCAAGAAATATGTAGCGTTAGGGGATGGAGAGTGGCCATGTTGGCTGAACAAAGACCTTCCCAATGTTTTTAAATTCTTGATACTTTGTTGCTTCTAGACGGCCTTCTCGGTTCGGCACCTGTGAGCAGCTACCGACTAACGGACAACAGTTCCCTGGAATAACGTAACCCTGTTGAAAGCCTGATGCTGTCTCCAAGACTCTTGGTCAAGAAATCACATTGCACTCCAAGCGTTGTCGACCGGGACAATGGCCCCACTGACTTTAGCCGCCATTTCAGATGCCAGGAATACAATAACATTGGCTACGTCAGCAGCTGCAATGACAGCCTCGGTGGTCATCGAGGGAGCATGCAGTTCCAGAACAGGCCTGGTGGAATTAGTTCGCTGAGAGAGGTACTATCGCGACAGCAACGTTCGGGATACGCACTTTGAGATTTTGAAACCCTCCTGGTCAAAGGTGTCTGCGCGGATGGACTGGGAGATATTGCTCTGGGTATCTGATCGCATTCAGTCTGGCGACATTAAGGGGAAGGATTTCCGCATCATACTTCCGGGGCACACTGCGTTACATCGGATGCCTTCGTTGTGGAATCTCCAGGCAATGTTCTTGGTCAAACCGATCTATGGGTGTGAGAACAGGTGCGGGACAAGAATCGTCGAGCAGCATACCAGCCCATGTTTGCTTGCCGTATATGCTACGCCCGCGGCACCGCCACCAAGAGCGGCCCGGCTGGCGACATTGATGATAGCGCCACTCTTGGAAGGCAACATGAATGGGAGTACGGCCTGGGACAGATACATGCAGGCTGTGAGATTGATGTTGAGCATGCGGTGCCACTCGCTTTGACACACGGTATCGGCGCTCGCAAACCCATCCATGACGCCTGCCACGTTAGCCAATACGTCCACGTGATGACCATATTGCTCTACACAAAGCTGGACAGCCCGGGACGCTGCCTCCGAAGAGCTGACATCGCACATGTGAAAGGAGAAGGATGGATGGTCAAGAGTCGTGGGACAGACGTCTAGCCCAAACACTTTGGCACCAAGGGATAGGAGCAGCTGGGTCGTTGCCAGGCCGATGCCCGAGGCGCATCCCGTGACGATCACGACCTCGCAACCCGTCAGCCTGGGCTTATTCAATGATCTCGATGATCGACTTACTTTCTCTGTAAAGTCCAACATTGAACGACAGGCCGGCTTGACAATGACGTTGATGATACGGGTCCGTCTGTGGTGCTGAAATTGGTACAGCAAGCCTTCAATGCTCACGAGGTCTTTGTTTTCCAAAATCGCAAGTTTATGCGTCGAGCATGCTTAGTCGCTGGCTGTCAGCCGTCCCCCTGAGATGCACCTGCCGTTCGCGAACACGTCCTTGATGGCAGATGAGATCTTCTTGACGACAGTCGTGGCTGGCCGACTCGCTCTTTGAGCCTGTACAGTAAGTCGCTGAACCACGTTGTTTCCCGTTATGCTTGGTGCGAACTCTCTCGCAATAGCAGGCTCTCTGAATGGCCACTATTCCGCGACAGGCCGAGTATCGCCGATGTTGGCGCAGAAGCCAAACGAATTGAGAACCCACAAGGAACCCCAGATTCCCCCCGCTCGCGATCCTGCCTAGACAGATCTTACAAGGAGCTCCACGTCTTCAATCACTTGCTCACGTATCCCTACAAGACAGCGCCTGAGTCCCGGTGTCAACAGACATTTGGCACAGACAAATCAGGAATATCCATCATCGCGAACCCTCAGGAAAAAAGGCCCAACGCAGCAACATGCCTGAACTTGCAACACTAGCTCCGGTGGTGCTTGCAACCCTGACGCCTTACGAGGGTCACGTCGAGGATGTCAAGCGCGAGTTCGCCGCCCTCGCTCAGTCCGTTTGGGATAACGAGGAAACTACCAGGTGCGAATTCAATTAATGGTCTACCACATGTGAGTCTCTGCTGACGACGAAATGTAGATGTTACTATTGGCTGTACCCCGAGGACGACCCGGGCTCGATGAATGTGATTGAGATATATAACGGAGAAGCGGGCATCGATGTTCATGCCTGTGGAGAGTTGACATGTGAGTAGTTTCCAACCATGACGTGGCCCATTTTAACCTCAGTGACTCCAGTTGATACATTCAACCGCACTCATGAATATGGCATCCGCATAGACCTAGACGGATTGAGACGTCGGCGCGATGGCCTCCCTCCTCAGCCCAAGGCTCCGGATGTCGAGGAACGAGGCCTTGTCTGCGACTTCCTACGGCCTGTCGAAGGAGTGAAGTCCTTCATGGGCAACCCGGACTTGGATGAAGATCAAATCTTGCGCATCACCTATTTCAATGCCCCCGAGGCCAAACGAGCCGGTATTGTAGATGTGTTGAAAAGTTATGTCGAAGTTGCGAGAAACTCGGGCAAAGTCGAGACCTTCTGGGCCATCCACGACATTGGAACCCCGGAAAAGTTCCGCCTCATCACCAGGTTCAAGTCCCGGGCTCAAGATCAGGAGTTCAATAAACTGGAGGACGTGAAGGAGTGTCAGAAGAAGCTGGCTGAGCTTGCCGAATCTTTGAAGGAGCAGAACAACAAATGGGCCAAGCAAGGCTTCTTCTTGAAGCAGTACTGACTGCTACCGACGCCAGTATGCAGCTCTAAAATACCGTTTTCATATGCGTACGATTCAGGAGTGCCAAAGTTCAATCAGAAATATTGAAAGTGTGACTCTTCTCAACTGCGGAGAAGACACCCATGGCCTTGCCCCAGTCTTGTAGAACAAACGACATAAGGGTCATTGATTATTCCGGAGCCTTCGTAATGCCCATCATTGAGAGCATATAGCTCGCCTCCCGGACGTTTGAGATGCAGAGTTGGTGCGCGAGCTTCTTGGTTCTGGCTGCCAGATCAAAGAGTTTTGGGTTTGAACGTCCGCACAAGCAATCATTGATGCCCTTGCTACCCATAAGCGACAACCCTTCCACGCCAGACTCACAGCTTGACCTTATGACCCAACTGAGCGTATCGCAGACCAACCTCCGGCTGGAGACTCGGCGACAGCGGCCAACGAGCCGCCAGGCTTTCCGTTTCCCGATTTGAACGACGCTGCAATTCGACACCTTGATGTAGATTTTGGACGGGAGATTAACGACGGTCGAGATCCGCGCATTCGGTGCGAAAGCGGAGAATTTTTGTCGTAATGGTTCGACACTGAACCTTCCAGGCTAGACGGGGATGCTCTGCCCGACTCGGCAAGGGCTCCAAGTCTTTTACGCCGCGAAGACCGTGCGAAGGGCCCCTCCCCCGCCATGCCTGTTCGTTCCGTTCCTGATTGTCAATACGGGGGAGAGGGGGGGGGGGATCCAGGGCCAGTAACCACGAATATCTGGAACCCAATGATGGGAGAGCGAATGCGGCCACGCTCGCCAATTTCGACATAAAGACGAGCGCGATGTTCGTCTCTACTGTGACGGCTGAGGCATCGTCATCGTCCTTCGAAACCAAGAGCTACCACGGCCAGCAACATGTCCAGCTCCAGTCCAGCTTTCGTTCAGGCCTTGTCAACCAACACCCATCTGCCGTCTGTCTGGGTGCTGGTTCCCTTCGCCTTGGTTGCGTGGCAGCTGCTGAGTGTCCTTTATAACGTCTACTTGCACCCATTGCGGCACTTTCCAGGCCCCAAGCTATGGATTGCGACCTGCCTGGTGCGGCATTACTACGCCATTCGCGGTGACTTCGATAACCACATCCGTCAGTTCCACCTCCAGTATGGCGAAGTAGTCCGATTTTCACCCTACGAGTTGTCCTTCCGCACGGCCCCGGCATGGAAAGACATATATGGCCACAACCGCATGCAACTGCCCAAAGGACTCTTCTACCCGCCCGACGAAACTCCCAATATTTCGTTCAGCAACGACGCAGACCATTCGAGGTACCGCAAGTCAATGTCCAACGCTTTCTCCGAGAAGTCTCTCCGAAAGCAGGAAGGTTTGATCAAACAGTACATTGACGAAATGATTGTGAAATTGAGAGACGTGGCGACCTCGCAGACTCCAACGGACATGGTCAAGTGGTACAATCTCGTCGGGTTCGACCTCATCGGAGATCTTGCCTTTGGTAAATCTTTTGGGGGCCTCAGGGACATGGCCTACCATGGCTGGGTGAAGACCATTCTGGAATTCGCAAAGGCTGGCCAGATGATCAACATGTGCAGAGACTATCCCTGGCTCCTCGCCGTCTTTCGAGCCGCCATGAAACTTTCGGGGAGTAATGCCCGACAGGACCAAGCCAATCACGCCAAAACCGTGTCTCTCGAACGTATTCACAACACCTCTTTGCACGGCAGAGGAGATTTTATGGATTCTTTGCTGCAGACTGGCAAAGCCGAGGGTTTGCTCTCCGAGGAAGAGATCATTTCCAATGCCAGTATGCTGTTGATCGCTGGTGCCGAGACGACGTCGACTGCACTTTCTGGCACCACGTTTTATCTGTTGAAGAATCCAGCCACCATGGCCAAGGCCACGGAGGAGGTCCGTTCTACTTTTGCCACTGAAGAAGAGATCGGCTTTATCAGCACGGCGGCGAAACTCCCCTACCTAAACGCTTGCCTCGAGGAGGGCATGAGACTGTATCCTCCCATCGGTGGCATCTTGCCGCGTTGGACTCTCGAGACCACCAATATTTCAGGATATACAGTACCGCCAAAGGTAACACACGTTCCCATATTCTTTGTCTAATTTGCTAAACATTGATTCAGAGTCTTGTGGCCGTCCACCAATCGGCCGCCAACTGGTCCGAGGACAACTTTCATCGAGCGAAAGACTTTTGTCCCGAACGTTGGCTTCCAGAGTCTGTACGGGAGCCTGGGTCGCCATTCTACAATGACAACCGCGATGCCATGCAGGCATTTTCTGTTGGACCCCGTAATTGCATAGGGAAAAATCTGGCGTACAATGAGATGCGGGTTATCCTTGCCAGAGTGCTGTGGAATTTCGACTTGACCCTTTGCCGGGAGTCCAACCAGTGGAACAAGCAGAAGGCATTCAGCTTTTGGGAGAAAGGACCACTGATGACCCTCCTCCGACAAAGAACTCATCGGTGAGCCTGATTAGCATAGGATGGAGCACACTTATGCACAAAAGCTGCGGCGAGGTATTCGAATATTGCGTGGTGCTTCAAAAGGCCGCTCAACACTGTGTAAGGGAGTGAGGAAGGGGTTTTCGAATGAAGAACAGGCAGCAAGGTGGCCGCTATGCAGGTTGTAGAGAACTACATAAGGTCACCTTTGGACTACAAGACAATTGTAATTGATTACGGAACAGTGCTCGTCAGCAGGGACTGGGAAGATCTAAAAGGTCTCAGAGCTCCACCGTAGCGAGGAAAATCACATGACCGGCTTCCCCAGCAAGCAGGTCAGCCCAGTACCACGACTGGCGGGTGTCAAATGCCGGTGTCTCTCCGGTGGAGTATAGGATCCAAAACAAGCAGATTATGTTCGCTCTCTACGGTGGAACATCTAGTTTTGTTATCATACCAACTCATTCGTACTTCGTGATGTAAAGTAGTTACTGAAACACAAGTTTGCGATCCCGCTACAACCCCCTAGCCTAACTAACCCTTGTGGGTGTAATACTTCCTCCAATCGTGCACGTCCTTATACCCCAGCACCTCCCTGATCTTCCTATTGCTCAACGGGGCCTCCCACTCGCCCATTGGCCTGGTGATCGGCGTGTCCGGGCAGTTCTTCTTGAGAAACTCCTCGGTTGGGACACTCGTCGTGATCGTGTCGTTCGTGGCGTTGAAAGCCTGGAACCCCAGCCCGTCCTTCGCGACGCACAGGTCGCAGATCTGGCCCAAGTCTCGTGCGTCGATGTAGCTCCACGCATTGCGTTTGCGAGTCGCTGGCTGCCCGACGTGGCGAGGAAAGTCACGCTCGTATTCGTGCGGCTCGATCACGTTGCCGATGATCAGTGCGTAGATGTCGACTCCGAACCGACGTGCGAACGTGCGCCCAATCCGCTCGCCCGTCAACTTGCTGCAGGCATACGTGTCCATGGGGTTGCGGTCGTAGGTGTCCTCGTCCAGCGGGAAGGTGTGATAGTCATCATCGCCTTGGCTGAAGCAAACCCCGTATGTGGTCTCGCTGCTTGCGATGACGATCTTCTTGACTCCCAACTTGCAGGCTGATTCGATGACGTTGTACGTGCTCATGACGTTGCCGCGGAATGTCTCGCTGTCCGGCACGATCATGTTTCGCGCGTAGGCCGCAAAATGAATCACGGCGTCTGGTGGACCAGGATGCTGTGGCAGGGCATACTCCGCCATGGAGAACAAGGACGACAGTGCATTGAAAGTCTGTGCACCGTCGGTCAGATCGGTCTTCATCGTGTAGACGGTTTTGCCCGCTGGAATGTGGTCCTTGGGGAAGTCAACGAGATCCAGGTTCAGGACCTGGTGGCCCTTCTCTAGCAAATAGGGGATGCAATGTCGGCCGGCCTTGCCAGAGCCACCGGTGAAGACGATGCGTTTACCAGTCGCGGGGGAGGCCATCGTCAGCAGTGATCTTGTGGAATGCTTGAGAAAAATGTCGGTGGGGTTTTGTTGGGTTGGAAGGGTAGATATATCCCAGGGTACGGAGGACACCAACCATTTTTTGGAGATGATGACATGGTGATGTCGGCAAATGGCCGATCACATGCAGGTCATGCAGATGCAGGGTCTAGTCAATTAATGTAGCTGAAATAGGAAGCTCGGACTGGCTCACTCAAAAAACGGCACTTTTCTTTCGTTGGAGCTTGTTTGCATCATGGTCACTTCTTCGTCGAAAATTGAAGATGCTCGACTTCTGCTTCAGCCCTGGTTGCTGACTGTTGGGACTGAGGAAACTAGATTGAGAGGCCGCGCCCGACATGTAAGGCCCCTGCGGACCAGGATACGATCCCCACGCACTGGCGTGCTGTGGAACGCCTAGAGTGGGTTGTGATTGCTGGTATGCGGACGGTCTTGAATCTGAGTGATGTCTCTGCTGTCTGGGGTCCCTTGGGGGGATGGCCGGCCGAGCTGAAGCGTCTTCTTGACCATAGAGCATCCTCAGTCGCTCCGTCTCTGCATCAATTTGAGCCCGTCGTCGTCGCTGCTGTTCCTGTTCTTCGGATTCAAGTAGCCTCCTGGTCTTGCGTTCCTCGTCTTCACGTCTGCGTCTCAGTAGCCGCTCCTCCTCTTCCGCCTCACGCTTTAAGCGGGCTGTCTCGGCGTCGAGTTCCCATTGACTGCGAGGATCTGTGGGTGGAACTCGGGGGCTGCGGATGGGATCATTTGATGTTGGAGAACCGACCTGTGGTCGAGGGGGGTGCACTAGGGCTGCAGGGCCTGATGTCGGGCTGGTTGGATTGGACTTGCGACCGGCTGCGGTGATATTGAAGGTGTCCTTGAGGGATCCAAAGTAGACATCTCGAATGACCATGGCTCCTAGTAATAGAACGACCTCAAATCCCTTCAAATCCTCAATGTCCACTCGTTGCAGATTCGGTTCATACAGTGTCAACTCTTTGAAGCCCTTCAAGATTGAGACCGTAATATCTGGTTCCTTATGCTTGACCTTTCCCTCAATGTCTGTGCTCTTTCCAGATAGGAAACAAGCGAGATCCTTAGAGAATTTCCCGTCCTTCTTCCATTTGAAGCCTATTTTGGGTGTAACCTCGGAAGCTGCTGGATCATGCTGACCTCGATCAAGTGCGGAGGCTGACGGTGCTCGGAAAGTCTGCTGTGGCATCTCAAACTCCCAAGAAGCGGCGGTGGTGAAGCCGGCAGGCTTGTGTCTTACAGTAATCTGTTGGTCGGGGTTATAGAGTTGGATTGAGAACTGGGAGGGCAGAATTGGCTCGGGAGGTGGAGGCACCGCTCCATTTGCTCTCGCTTGTTCGGATATCGGGGCAGGCTGAGTCCATTCGGGAATGAGGAGGACCTCTGCGTAAAGGACTTCGGGACTGAAGGCATCATATAGAGCAGCGGCGTATCGATTCTTCGAGGCATGCTGTTCGGGATCTATATGGCGGAGGGTGTAAGCGGGCTCGAAGTCGGATCCGTACTGGGAGTATAGAAAGGTGGATAATTGCTTTGGCTTGTCCTTCGAGGGTTTGAGGATGAACGCTGGTATGGTCAGTGAGCAACTCGTATTCAAGTGGATTAACTGGGACACCGTGGAGAGGGCATGGTCACCTACTTGGGAGATTCTCGTCTAACATGGCGGTTGTGAAGGAGTAAATTGGGGAACTGGCGATGTGGTTCTATGTGATCCGAAGCCCACCAAAGTGGTTCATGGAGGCAATAAGTCTAAAAGAAAGCAGCGAAAGGCAGAGGAAGGCTTGATTGATATCCACGTTATGGATCTGGTCAACACAGCCCCGATCGTGGGTGGTGCGCATGCACGAGGCAACGCGTTTCGACGAGGATGTGTAAGTACTCCGTACAGCCTCGCGTTCTTTGGGGGAGGAGTTCCTCCCAAGGAAGGGAAGTGGGGGGAGTTTAGGGTTGTTTGGAGGATGCCTGGCGGGGGGTTTGATGGGCATTGAAGCCCATTTGGCGGGGCTCGTAAGGGCCCGCGGGCTTTGCAGGCGGTGAGTTTGGGGCGCCCTAGGCTAGGACGATTTCTAAAGGCGCTTGTGACGTGTTCCTGGCGGGCGCTGACGAAGCGCTTAGAGTTGGGAGCAATGCACCCAAGGGGTAGGCGTTTCCAACCTCTCTTCTTTAGGAGCACTTTGCGATGCACGCTCGCAGAATCTATTAGATTGAAATCATGTTCTCCTGACTCCTGAAATAGTTCCTCTTCTGTACGGAGTACGGAGTACATGCGCCCGTTGGAGATTCTGTGGCGGGCACAAGCGGCTTTACCAACGGTACCAGCTGTCTGCCAACTTGGATCTCCTCCACCAGGCACCTGAGGCATTTCCACGTGATTCAGCCTGAGTGTCAGCCTCAGCCTTGGCGTGTACGAGTCACACACACTCATTCATCCCTTCTTCTAGCTGCTTTTACACCAACACACTTTATGGAACCAGCATTCAAGATCAGTTTTGAATTGCTGGAGTTCCTGTTCATCTATCCCTGTTCATGGGCTTCCGTTAGAGTATAGATTACAGCGCTGCCCAAAGACCACCACCGCCCCACTCCTTGACCTCTCACGGTGAAAATCAAAAGATGCCGTTCGTGGAGAAGGCTGAAGGGACGATGAGGAGGAGGAATGACCCTAATGCAAAGCCTCCTGAACCCATCAAACATCTTTTCAAATACTGGCGGAAAGCAACAAGCCTGGATTTGAGTGGAAATTCCTCACAAGCTGCCGCTAATGTCTCGTCGAACGCTCCGTCTGGACAAGGCTCTGCATTGGAAGGGACTGAGCCAGGGGAGCTCATCCCCAAGAATTATGAACAGGTGCTTATGGAATTTTGCGACCCTGATGCTCTTCAACCACTACCAAATATTCCCGGCGTTCTAGAGAAACCAGCACTAGCTCTTGAGGTTGCTTCGCTTCCCGGTATGGACTGCGTCCACTTGCCTTATATCTCTTCTGACCCTTGAAGGGCTTTACCTGTTCCCATCACTCCTTCCACCGCGTGTCCAGACCACGCTTTTGGAGAGATTACTTCATCGTGATCTTCAAAACCCTGCACATAAGACCAATGTTGACTTACACTATCATGTGCCGCTCCCATGCCTGGCAAATGGCGCTGGAGCTCTCAAGGAATCCATCTGCTCTCCGGGATCGTTCTTCAGTCAAGCGCCAGACGCAGTCGTCCCTCCCAAAGACCCCACCATTCACAAATCCATAACCATCAGGCAGATGCTTGAAAGTAAACTCCGGTGGGTCACCTTAGGAGGACAATATGATTGGACCAAAAAGGTCTATCCATCTGAAGTTCCCCCAGAGTTCCCTTCAGACATAGCGGCTTTGATGAGAGGACTATTTCCTGATGTCACCCCGCAAGCTGCTATCGTCAATTTCTATAGCCCAGGTGACACACTCAGCGTCCACCGGGATGTAAGCGAGGATTGTGCCAACAGTCTGATAAGCGTAAGCATTGGTTGCGATGCCTTATTCATTGCTGGAAATGACGATGGAAGTTGTACAAGCACGATCAGACTGAGATCTGGCGATGTTCTTCTCATGTCAGGTGAGTCGAGGTATGCCTGGCACGCTGTGCCAAAAATCATTCCCGATACTTGTCCTTCTTGGCTAGAGGACTGGCCAGCCGTTTCAGATACCGGCGAATATCAAATCTGGCGGGGATGGATGAAGAATAAGCGAATCAATCTTAACATACGACAAATGGCAAGCTCTGGATGATGATTCACAGTCCCAAAGTTTGTCACACGTAAACAGTTTCTTGAGAAGCCTGAGCCCCTCACACGGGCTTATGGGAGATCATCATTTCTGCCCGAGGCCCGGAACTACACTATGTCATAACGGGCAGGAGACAGAAACTCTCCACTACCAGACTGGTGGAGATGTGCGACTCCAAGACCCCCTGATTATCAAGGCAACAACTATCCGAACAATATATAAACACCTATCTTTCTCTGTATACACCACTTGGGCTTTCTACTGAGAGTGGAGACTGGGTTAATACTCTGACTTGATCAGGGAAAATGGCTGTTGATTGGCAGTCCCGAGCCCAAGCGAAGCGTGAGGCCATTCTTGCTTCTATTCCGACGAAATGGCATCTGAAGGAGATCCCCTCTGTGGAAGAACAGAAAGATGTTACCGGGGCGTACATCCAGCAGTTTCTAAAGTCGGAGGAAGTGGAAATCACGGAGACCGACGCCTTTGGTATTGCGGAGAAGGTGGCCGCTGGAACATGGACTGCGGTTGCTGTTACCGAAGCCTTCTGTCACAGGGCCTCGTTGGCTCATCAATTACTCAATTGCCTCCACGAGACGTTCTTCGATGCAGCTCTGGCGTCGGCGAAGAAGCTCGATGACTACTTTGCAGAGCACAAGAAAACTATCGGCCCGCTGCATGGCGTTCCGGTGTCACTGAAAGACCAGTTTCATGTTGAAAACGTCGAAACCACAATGGGCTACGTTGGATGGATTGGCACATTTGAAGGCATTGCCGATGACCCACGTAAAGGTAAATATGAGAGTGAAATGGTGAGAGAGCTCAGGGCGTTGGGGGCTGTCCTTTACTGTAAGACCAGTGTTCCACACACTTTGATGAGTGGGGAGACGGTGAACAATATTATCGGATATACTTGGAACCCTAAAAACCGCTACCTGACCTCGGGTGGCAGCTCTGGGGGAGAGGGTGCTCTGATCGGATTAAAAGGGTCTCCAGGCGGGTTTGGTACTGATATAGGGGGCTCGATCCGCATTCCAGCAGCCTTCAATGGTCTTTATGGTATCCGTCCTACATCTTGCCGGTTGCCGTATGAAGGCATGGCAAACAGTATGGACGGCCAGAACAGCATTCTTTCTGTCGTTGGCCCTCTGGCTACCACCGCCCGCTCCTTGAAATTGCTTGTCAAGGCGATCCTTTCACAGGAACCGTGGCTCCACGACCCACTGGTCATCGAGTTACCATGGCGAGACGCCCAAGAGCAAGCCATATTCGACATCGTCAAGTCAACATCCTCCAGCGGCAAACTCAGCTTTGGGGTGATGAAGACAGATGGAACTGTCACCCCTCAACCGCCCGTGGCTCGAGCGATCGAAACAGTCGCGGCAGCGCTAGAAAAGGCAGGCCATAATATCATCGAATGGACGCCACCGTCCCATAAAAGGATCAACGACATCGCGTTGAAGACATGGTTGTACGACGGCGGCAAAGATGTTCATGAAGCCTTCGGCCTTTCCGGTGAAACAATCGCGATGCAGATAAGCGGTGTCTACGGAGACCAGAAGCACATGGAAGAATACACTGGCTCCCAGATCGCCGCCAACAACGTCGCCAAGAGGAAGATCCAGAAAGAGTACCTCGATTACTGGAACAGTACGGCACAGCTGACCGGCACCAATAGCCCGGTGGACGGAATAATCTGCGCTCTGGCACCGTACCCAGCTGCGCGACCTGAGAAATATGGATACTACGGGTATAGTGTCTGGGTCAACTGCATGGACTACCCCAGTGTGGTTGTGCCCGTGACGACCGCGGACAAGACCACGGACGCCTACCCCGAGAACTTTACACCCTTGAACGAACGAGACAAGAAGGTTTTCAACGACTACGATGCGGAGTTGTATGATGGAGCGCACGTCAGCGTCCAGATTGTGGGCAGGCGGTACACCGAGGAGAAGATGCTGGCGATCGCTGAATATGTTGGGGGATTGGTTGGAAAGTAGTTAGGTTGTGTACACTCCAATTATGAGGGAGTATGAAGATGTCGCTGCAAATGTGATATGAAAGCTTCCATCCTGTTAAATGGAAATTCTTCAGTAGTTACTAATCCTCGATGCGAATTGACAAAGGTTCGCAACAAGCCAACTAAATATACACCGAGACGGCACCGCTCTCAAACGGCCGACACGAGTCCTTCATCGCTCGACCGCGCCTAAATATAATTCTAATTAGAATCTAGTTAATCCACCTTCGCCTTCAAGTTCCCCAAATCAATATCCTCCAAATTATTCCACAAGTCCACACCAACCAGTTGTTTCACATGCTCAGCCTCTCGTTCCATCTCCCGTTCGATCGCTGATACATAGCCTTTCTGCGGCGAATTTTTCCGCTTCCCCTGGCCTTTCTTGTTGGAGCCATCTTTTTTACTGGAGTCGACCTTCATGGATTTGTCGCCGGTGAAAATATTGCCAAGGATCTGTTCGAAGCTGACGTTTTCATTCGAGGTTGATGCTGACGTTGATGGCGAAGACGGGGACATCTGCGTGTCGCCGTTGTCCGTGTCCACATTAGTCTTGGACTCCCTTGTGTCCACTTCAATCTTAGGTGTTATTCGGCCAGTCGTAGTTCCACTCCTTGTTTTCGCCGGATTCTGTAACCCAACATCCTCCTTCTCGGCAGGGTACCGACACTGACTGGGGAAAACACAGGTCTCACACCCGGCGGCGCGTCGTGGATTCTTCAGCAACTTGAGCGCCTTCCTCTTCCAATCGCCCCATTCTCGCCAGGCGACATAGTCGAATTCACTGGAGCAGCTCTGCCTTTTCTTCTTCTTGCGCAAGTTCGGCTGATTCGCCTCGCCCGAACAGTAGTAATGCCCGTCGACGAGACAGCGACGGGTGACACCCAGCGGGTACCGCGAATGGCAGAGGTGGCAGATCCAGATCCAGGCTAATGGTTGATCAGGTGTCGGGGGGAGTTCCACGCGGGATTCCGAACGTGTTGGTGAGTTTTCCTCGAGTGCCTTCGTGTGATCATAGGGTGGGTGTCTGTCCGGCGATTGTGGAAGGTAAGTGGGCGTCCGTGGAGACCGCACACATTCATCGACGGTGCTAAAGCTGGTGTACTCACTCTCCAAAGGCAGTTTCAACGCCAGTGAACCCGATCGAGCTGAGAGCATGGTAGTATGCCCACAACCACAAAAGCTGGAAGTTTCCAAAAGTGGAGATCCCTTAACGCGATCAACATGGCGAAAACAGATTCCAACCCTGAGCTAGAAGGGTGATTAAGAGGCAACAGCAAGCGTTTGCAGGAGTTCATTCCCATTGTCTTGGATGGAACAATGAATTGCCCGTGTGAGGCGTGATGCCGCCTGAGGTAAATCTGGCGGTGCATAGCCCTTCCCGGCCTCGCTTTGTTAGTACTATAGATACATTCAATGAAGTCTGTGGCCGTGATATGATGCAGCACAAAGAGGAAACGGTCTAGCAAACCTATTCTTGGGATCTATGAAGTTAGTTATGATCAGGAGCAGGATATTTTGGGTTGAGTGGTTGTGGGTGCGATCAAGCACAACAAACAGCCTGAGGGGTGATCACTTTGATCGGGTTATCAGTCTGGCCGCATCATGTAGTATGGAAGAGCTTGTTCGTTCCTTTGACTACCATAGATAGAAAAGCCACGAGTTGAGAAAGATGGACTCGAGGGGGTACTCGTAAGGTTGCCTGGCCTCGAAATGCCTGCCAAGCCCAGTCGAGACACCAGCCTCACATATGCCCGTAAGGGGATTAGCGTAGGCTCCACATCTTGGCGTGATGTGGCTGGTCGCGGTTGGATCCACGAAGCCTTGCAGGCCTCAAGCTTGCGCACTCGCGTACTCCAGACTCCGTAATACTCCATACACATTTCTTCAACACCAACCACTCACTTATCCCAACCAGCCATCACCATAATGCAGGAGCCCAAGGAATATCGAGGCTGGGCTCCCAATCTGCCGTTTCCCTACATAATGTATATCGCCTCAGTGCATTCCGTTCCGTCGTGCTAACATTCCATCCCAACCCATCTTCATTCCAAACAGTCATCTCCAAACATCTATCTCACTGACCTGACCTGACCCAAAGACCACCGTGTTGGTATTGCGTGCTTCTCTAACGAACCAAATCACGCAAGGCACAATTGCTCCCCCAAGAATCGCTACTGCAGGCTCTTGAACAATCAACTCCTGCCATCGACCAATCCATCAAAATAGATCCACCAGTTCCCCAAGGCGGTCTCGTTTTTGCTTTTCCACCCTCACCCTCACCACCTCGACCCATCTCGCCCCGGAGCTACACCTCCCAACCCATCGCCATCAGAGAACTCCCCGACAGCTCAACCCTCTCGTCCGGTCCACCTCTCAGCCCGCCTCCGCCCAAACGCTTCCGCCTGCTCTCAGCCTTCTCGCACTCTCGCGCCAGAAGCACACCAGCATCTTTCTGGCCGCCCGCACCTGCAGCCCTAGCTCCCTCCGCCGCGCGCAAACCCTCACACCACACGCGCGCCCAATCCGTCCCCGTTCTCACCACTCCTCAAGATGGAACGCAACATTGTGATCGCCCTCATCGTGATCATCCTCTTCGTGGTGCTGGCGCTGGTGGGCTACGCGATCTACGCGGTGCAGAACCGGGTCAGCCTGTTCGCCAAGCGGGAGAAGGAGCTCGACGAGGAGGAGGAGTAAATGCCCCATCCGCAGCCACGCTGGCAAACCCAAAGCAAATGCGAAGGGTGAGATTCAAGCTCGATGACGGGAGCCCCGTCGCCTCCGGTGTGGTCGATGATCCGGGCGGAACCACCAAACGCACGGTTTCGGGCACGATTCGCGCTGAGGACGAGCGGCATTCGTGGTTTTGACACTACGTACGGGGTACAGAGTACAGAGCACAAAGTGAGTTGTTTTTGTGATGAACAGAAGAAAGTCGATACGATACGATATGATATGAGCGAGTTTTATTCTTCGCAGGCGTTTCAATTGGGGGGACATATGGACCCGGACAGGAAAAGAGAATGAACCTGAATGTCGGCATATATAATTTGACGTACGGAAACAAGTGGCGTTTGAGCGTGAATATGATGACGAGTTGGACATTTTACGAGGTGCATATACATAATATACATGGTCATGTCATGTCATAATGTGAAAATATAGCTACCACTACTACTTTACTTCAAGTATAACTATATCTCCCCAGATTCCCCAACTCGATTGAGAGAGGACATATTAACAATACAAAGAGTGCAACAGAGTATTTGTCGAGTACTCCCCCTAGAAGTCTGATATAATGCTGATATTCGACTTCTGAGTCCTCGTGCTCCTTCGGCGCTCATCAAGCCCGTTGGGCGACGGACCGTTCGTCGAGATGCCCATACCGACACCCACACCCACACCCACACCCACACCCACACCAATGCCGTTGGGCCCCGATCCCGACTCACTGTAGGATTTATGCAGCTCGCCGATCTTCACCTGGGGCGCACCACTCTCAGTCGGCGTCGCACTCTGCTGACTCTGACTCGGTTGTGGTATCCTCCTGTTCCGATCCTCCTTGATGTACGACTTCCACTTGTTGACTAGCTTGTCGAAGTCCCATTTGTCGCCTCGGGTATGGATATTGTCGGGGACCTGAACCACGTCGTCCACGCCTTCGAGTGACCCAGGCAGTTTATTCATGTTGATCAGCCTGATCTCCTCGCGCATCGCTGCGCCAAATGGCTTCCGTTCCGGCGGCCACAGCGCCATTTCACGTGGCCACTGGCACCGACTCAAGTATTCGACCTGCTGCTGCAGTTGACTTGCCTCCTGCTGCAGCGTCTCGATCTTCTCCTCCAGCTCCGACGATTTCTGCTGCTCCGTGTTGTACGCCCGCAGCAGCTCCACCTGCCATAGCAGGGTGCGGATCTCGATAGGGTGCGCCATCCAATTCTGGTAGCTGGCCTCCAGGTGGTTCATGGTGCTCTCGGACCACTGTGCCGCGCTCTGTGTCAAGAAATCCGCCTCTTCTGCGATGTTCGATGTTGTCGGCTGCGCCAGCCGGAGAGCCTGCCATTTCCAATAGTCGATGGTGCTGGTCAGTTTCTGTCGGAGCGGGGCGAGCTGATCTGGGCCAGGCGGAGAGATGGGAATGCTCGCGGCCGTGCTAAAGGGGCTCACCTGGAAGAGGGTCGCCGGCGCAGCCAGGACTTTCAAACACAGGCTGGGGAAAGATTGACTCTGGACGTCGAATTTGAAGGGGCTCGGTTTGGGAGTGGCGTGTTTGGTGGCGGCGCGCAGGGAGTCGAGGACTTCGCGCAGGGAAAGCTCTAGGGCCCGGTTCGTCTCGGAAGTTGTCAGATCTTGCGAATACATGGAGAAGGTGCGTTTGGTGCCCTGTGGTTGCAAGGGACTGTTGACGAGGGCGGGAGTGGGCGGAAGATTGGTGGTGGTGGGAGAATCGAGGGAGCTAGGGTCGGTGATGACTCCAGTGGCCTGCCAATTGAGTCGGTTGATGCGAGTGTACAGCCCCCCCGGAGGAACTCGGTTCAGGTTGTCTGTAGAGGTCGTGGAGACGACGGGATCAGGTTGAGGTTGGGATTGAGGTTGAGGTTGAGATTGAGATTGGGGTGGAGGGCTCGCACGGGGTGAGCGGGTGTCGTCGCGGCCTTTCAAGCTGCCCTCTCTTTTGGAGCCTCTGGCGGTGCGTCTTGTAATGCCTCCTCGCATGCGACGGATCTCGTCGACATTATGAATGCCATCGGGCTTTTTCTTGGAGATGAATTGGTCGAGATGGCGACCCAGGGAGGAGGAGGTGAAATGCTGGTGGCAGTAGGGACACTCTTTGTCCTTGGAGGCGGGCAATTTGGAGCCAAGGCTGGCTTTGCCATTGGGATCGGGCTCGTTGTTTCCCCCGGAGCCCTCATCGCCAGAGTCTTGGGAGGGCGTGGATTGTGGTGAGTCACCCATGGTGCCAGTCTTGTGGCCTGTGAAAGTTACAGTTGTTGGCTATGTACGAGTAGTGCTATCGAGCGTACTCGTAAGCATTCAGGTAGGCACTGGATGGCACCGAATCAGGCCAAAGGTCAGAGAACACCTACCTAAGGCAGACCCAGGGCAGACCCAAGGCGGGTATGATTATTGATGTGTAATAATGAGAAACGACGGATGCCTGGGGCAAGGGCCGGGGTACATCCAAGCTGACTGAGCAAATACTGGTATTTGCTTGTAGCTGTTGTGGGCTGTTGGCTGTCCTCCGTCCTCGGTACCGAGAAGTACAATGGATAAGTCTAGGTCGCCAAGTATGTCTGGTTGAGGACAACGAGAGGATGAAACATCAAACAGAGGATGGATAGCTGCCCGTCGTCGGACAGCCTCGACAAGGACAAATTTGAATTGAATTGAATTGAATTGAATTGAATTGAATTGAATTGAATTGAATTGAATAGACTTGGGCAATCGATACCGCCTTCAAGTCTCTGGGAACCTCTTCATCCTCGCTGCTCTTCTGTGAGTGAGCGGCATTGTCGGCTCGTTAGACATCCGGGCAGATCCAGCCAATTCGCTGGCCTCGTTTGGCTCGTGTGTCCTCGGGCTCGAGTTTCTGACCACTGACCACTGGGTCCTGGTTCCCTCAGCCGGCCGAGACGGGCGAACGAAAGGCAAGGCCGCGAGGGAATTTGGGGCACGGACTTAAGTTGATGGGTTTGTTAGCACCCGGACTCGGGGGGACGGTTGATCTGCACGTCCGAGTCTCGTATTTGGCCAAGTGCTTTGGGCATAGGTGGATCATCGTCTCACCGTGGCTGGCTGGCAGCCCAAGGGAACTGAATATCAACATAATTTTATATTTATATCAATCGAGGTATAGTATATGTATATCATTCGTCGACGCGTCCACGGGCTTCTGAGGCAGGAACGCCCACACACGTGATTTCGCGAAAAACAATCGAGAGTGGCAGTCGCAACTCGAGCGCCCCTCCGTACCCGTCAGCTTTGGTGGAGGATAAGACGACCCATTTCCTTTTCAATGTCCCCATGATGGACGTACTCAGGATGTAATTAACAGGATCCATGCTTGACTGGAATAGTACTGTACTCCATATTCTGAGTAAGAGATGTAAGAAAGGAGTCTGCCTGATCAACATCCCGACGTGATGTAATGCCCTACATACAGGTAGTGATATAACCGTATACTTCCATGCCACAGAAAGAAGACTCTGCGGCCAAAGTACCTCGTCGGTGCTGGGGCGGTAAAGGAAGGAGACAAAGTGATAGCGCCTAAGAAAATCGAAGTAACTGTACGGAATACCTCGTAAACTCCTCAACCGCCTACCTAATTAACGCAGACTATGTTCCGGAACATAAAGTGCACCTCAGGAGTGCCAAAATGCAGAGTTCAGCAGCCCAAATAATGACATTGGAATTCATTTCTGACCTTACACCCCAAAAAGACCTCTCGATAGGTTCTACAAAGAGATGGTGCTTATAAGTTTTTGCGCCCTTACCAGTAGTCCGGATGATGTGGCGGAAACTCTTAATTCTTCTAGTTCGAAGCTTCAACGTATTGTGCGTTCATCCTCATCGACCAACCCTTTGAAGAAGAAGTTGAAGGCCTGTCAATAGTATGGGGACCTGAGAATGAGACCTAGATTCTGGGAAATATGTATGATGAACTCCTTATGAAATTTTCCTAGTCAGGCGCCTCCAATTAAATGATTCTGTCCCTGACTATTTTTCAAACCGTGTTACCGAAGTCCATAATAGTATGTGTTAACACTCTGAACACTCATGCGAGCACAGGGCTGTCCACTAGAAGCTGTTAATCTCTTAGCTTCGGGAAACGTATGATGGAAACTTCAACGTATTAACGTAATGTGTTCCTAACGTATGGAGCGCGATCCGAAGGACTTTTCGGAACGTCTGAACGTATTTAGAGTAAGACACGATGTGCCCATGGAACGTAATATGTGAGATAGACCAGATGCACGTCTCCGTACTGACGGGCTTCACCACGGGAAGGTGGATTAACATTGAAGCCCATGTTCCAGGATGGGTGGGCGATCATCTATCGCGTCCCAGATGCTCCTGATGATAGCAGAGCAGATGGCTTTGAGCCACTGCAGCAACTTGAAGAGCTCTGAGACGGTGACGATCGCGAGGGGGGCACATATCCATGGTGCCACAGCCCGAAGTGCTTTGTCTTCGGGCCCGTCACCAATGAGATTGCGCCTTTGGCTGTAGATCAAGAAAAAGCCAACGATGGTGATAACCAAGCCTATTACCGGTCTGGAACTGACTCCCACCGTTGCTTGGAAGTGGTGGACATTGGCTGCCACCGCGAACCCTTTCACAGCATTCCCAGGAATAGTAAGGGTTGATGGGTTGTGAAATGGTAATATGGCAGCAGCCGCGAGGAAGTTTCCAACTGTCCAGAAAGTGGCTGGCTTCTGTAACGGTCTGTACCACCCCACTGTGAGAGTGAAGGAGCCGCCGATTAATGGTATGAGCCATCCAAGGACTTCTAGCAATATCGGAGACTGAATCTCTTCATCGATATCCTTTCCCCTGTCTTTATCCATACTGGAGCCATGGATGGAAAGAACATCGACAGTCGTCAGTCTGCCAGTAGCTGATTTTGCTTCTATGGGTGCAGCTGTGGTTTGTGTAAGATGTTGACTGCACGTCGACGTGCCAATCGTGGTGGCGAAGAATGATGTAGACGATCCGTCACTAGAGTGGGGAACCGGGGAGAACATTTGTCGCCATGATGTTCGAAAGGGCTGAAAGTCCCGCTCGCTCGAGGTTGTTGTCGATGTTTTGCTGACTGGGTAACAGTCTACACCATTGTGCTGTTGTACAACCCAAATAGCCCCTAAGAGTAGCCAGTGGTGCATTTTGGGTTGAGATCGAGGGTCAAGTGATTGCGAGCCTGGCGAGGCGATTATTACCACGAAGTCAACGCAGTAGCCAACGGCTTTAAGCAGAATAACATGGACTTGAAAGAGTAACGCAGTGCTATGGAGGGACTGTGTGGAACATCGAAGACAATGGCGACAAAACTAGAAGCAAGCCGGAAAGATATGGCTTCTACTATAGTAGGAGAGGGAGTGGAGGGAGGGATGAAGGGATGAATAGCTCTGTCCGCGTCGGATGGGAGAATTGTGAAGATATCATGGATCCATTAGTTACAACATGGGTTGGTGGGAATATCGGGCTGCTCCCTCCCTACTCGTAAGCGTCGCTCAAAAGCAAATATCTGCGTGGCTGAGGTGATGCCTCGTTCGGTGGTTTGATTGGCAGGTAATCCCTTCAAAATAGACCAAACACACCGGGACACCTGTCACGACCATCCACGCCTTCCTCCAACGACACGGTGATATGGTCTCTCAATGGTTGTTTTGTGAAAAGAGGGCTTGCACTGCCACCAGCAGGACGTGTAGAAAGCCTGTTTTGGCCTGTTAGCCTTCGTATTCGCACTCAGAATTCGGCCTGGCAGATGCCATCCCGCAAAATCGGATATTTACCTGCCAGCAGGATCGCGAAGCCCTCAGTGCCCGGTTTGCCAGTGTGACAGGGAAAAGTAACTAGCACGAAGAAACGGCCCAATCTGCCCTGAGGGCCCTGAAAGAGGACGATTAATCATCTGACTATTTTACTTTCTTCTTTTCCGTATGCTGGAAGGCAAGTTATCTTGACAACGAAGGATAGCAGACCTCCTACCAGTACATCCATGCCGCAACTCTCCTACGCATCGACCGCCAGAAGTCTTCTTCACCTTCTGAAGTTCTGATGGGTGCTCTCAGACAAGTTACGGCGTCTCGAGTGCTTGCTGGGCACGCCCAAAATGAAGCACGATCAAGAATGGCGATTATATGTGGCCTGAGCAGCATATATGTTGCCAACCACTACCAGTCATCCTTGCATTCCCTCGACCTCGAGTCTCAATGGGAACTCACACCTGACAAGGAATGGTGGCTACGGTGGCGACTAGTATCTACTCGAAGAATTTATTTCTTGCCGCGTGGAGGGCAACCCGGCCAGGTGACGGGACAGCCGACTCAGGATCCTCTAGACGCATCAATCTGCGCGCTAGCTTTCTTGACGGCGTGTGGATTGTATGCCATGTCATTCCTTTATCTTGCAGGGCAGGACTACTACAAACATTCCCCTTCTATCAGAAGGTGCTCCATACTGCTTGGGTGTTTGGCATGCCTGGTCAATGAGCCTCGTTCCAAGGTATTCGGGAGTCTCATCTACCAATACATACCTCTAGCCGCCCTGGCTGCAGCAGCGTGTGGGAAGTATCTATCACATGGTAGGAAGGGATGCCATGAGGCCTCGCGGCGAGAAACGGACGACAACAAAGGGTCCCGGGTGACGTGTGTCAAAGAAGACATCCTGTTGCATTTATCTCCACACTGAGAGCACGCAATCAAAGGGTTCAAACCCGTATTTTGCAACCTCCGAACCATGCAAGCCAGCAGCCCTTCTATGATGTCGTAAAAGGGAATCACTCAAGCTGTTTGGCCAACCATCTTATCGATCTCAACATGGATGTGGATATGCTAGAGCATCCGTCGAACTCCATCCTCTCCAAACTAAAAGAGGAGTCGATGCACATTACAATGCTTCAATGTCGTTGCGATGATAAATACCAAATCTTTTGATCTAAAAGAGAGAATGCGTTGCCACAAGGCGAAGCAGTCTTGTCTAATGGCCCAACGGATCGTGGCCAACACTTAGAGATAAGTGCGACCTCGGTCTTTCCCAGCCAGAGAACGATCCATATTACTCTTAATTAGGGTAACGTGTGTGGCTGGCTGCCGTGATGGAGGAGGGTCCACTCGGCCTCGTCCATTATTCACCAATGTCCTCATCATCGATCTTGAGGAAGGATCTACATTTGACTTTCCAAGGGCTGGGATACGCGATTTCCAAGGGGAGATCGATGTACGATCCCTAGGAACACCAGTGCGATAGAACGTTGTGGACTAAAGGCGGGACGAAGCCAAGGAAAGCCTAGGGGAAAGGAGATTAAATGAGCATCGGCGTAGGAGTATTAAAAGAGGCGACGGATAAGCCAGTCAACTGTCAGAGGAAGGTCAGAGGAAAAGGAGGTTTCAGTGATTCGATATCCCTTGGATAAATTCACTTGATCCCAGACTTCGACAGGGTACGAGTATTTATTTGCCGAGTTTCCATCTGTTCACGGAGGATGGTTCAAAAGAGATTACGTAGGTATCTTAAGTTAGATATCTTAGATATCTTAGACATGTGCTCATCATTGCACCGTCTAGTCGTGATTTTATTTGAGCCTTCATCTACCTGGTTGCTTGGTTGCTATCTATGTACAATCCCACCGCAACAGCCGCAAAATGATCGAATCACATTTTGCATAACTATCAAAAACGCTGCGCTGGAAAAAAACGAGTCGTGGTCGTCAATGGTCGCTGTCTATCCATTATCTCGTGCTGTCGTTGCATGTTTCGTTAAGCCTCCGAAGAAAAAACAAGCAACAGTTCTAATGTACAATACCTCTATGCACTTGTAGATCTGCCGTTATAGTAGTCCAAGTGTCCGGTCGGGTTTCGTTTCAATTCAACTCCCGCTGTCTGTCAGTCTTTTTAATCCGCCGTGGGCTTCCAGCTCTGTCGCCGCCCAGTCGCTCTTAGTCGCCTCTCTTCCCTCTCCTTTTTGCTTTGTTCTTCAAACCGTTTGCGACTAACTGCATAATCCTCGTTGCTTTCATCTAGACGACCCTTTCTTTCTGTTCCGGTCTGGACTTGGGCTGAAGCTCGGGCTACGCGATCTTCGGTACCTCTCTGATGAAAGCCAGGCGTGGTCGTGGTGCTCGCTGTCGGAAATTGGCTCGTCGACGAATTCGGGGAATGGCCTAATGCTGCTACTGTTGTGGCTACCCCGGGTGTCGGTCCTTCTCCAATCACGATCTGTGGACCGGCTCTCGGGAATCGGTCGTTGGGACTGGCTGTATTCGTAGTGACCAACGGATCCGCTTGGTAGACCCTCGGAGGACTGGGCCTGCGTCTCGTACTTGGTTGGAATGGGGAGGGAAGGATCGTCTTTTCGCTCAGTGAGTTCGTCATCTGCCACGCGTTATCCTCGTCAGATGCTGTGTGAGCAAGCGGCGCTACGGGGTGCGAGTAATGATAATAAACATCAACACTCTCAAGAGAGCCCGTGGGTGAATGTGAGGTCACATAGGGCACACGGGGTGGGGAGGAGGGTGGGTATGTGCGCTCGGGGGAAGGGGGCTGTTCATTTTGGAGCAGTGCAAGATGGGATTCACCCTTGACAAGCCCTAGTCTCTCCTCCTCTGTGGCATTCTTCATTGCCCTCCTCTCGTGAGTCGAACTGCCCGTTCGACTTCGCCCACGTGGTCTAACGTCCGACCCTTCCACATCCGGCGTACTGCGTGAGCTCGGGCGGAGAAAGTTGGTAAAGGAAAACTGTCGGCGGGCTTCTTGCGGGGGCCTTAGGTTCGGCGAGGGTTCAGGTTTTGCCGGCAACGGTTTGGATCGCGGTGAAGGCTGTGCTCCCGGTCTTCCATATCGACTATCCTTGGCTCTGATTTCTCCTGGAGCGAGCCCATAAATGCGCTCCTGCGCATCTTCTAGGCTACCCGGACCATAAGGGGCTATCGGAGACACAGCACTGGACGCGTGAATTTTGATTTCACTCAGGGCGACCGGATAGACAGGGCTGGAAACGGAATGATCGGCGGGCCCACCGTGATGAGACCCGTGGGTGTGCCTTGCGCTTTGGGCGCGACTGCGTAGATTCTCGAAAAATCCAGGCGTGGCCTCGGGCTGATCATCGTCTGGCTCTGGGAAATGCGACATGCCCAACGGGGGGTGAATTGTTCTTCGTCGCACCACGGGAGATGCGCCTGGTTCACCAACCACAGTCTTCCTTCGGCGGAGGCCATCCCATTCGACAATCTCATTTTCACGGACAGGCTCGAGATTGTCCTTCATGGTATCTTCCCTCAAACGTCGGGCCTCCTCTTGTTCCATCTTTTGCCGCGAAAGGGATATTCTCCGGATCAAGGCAGCGGTGCCGCGTATGGCGTCGGCCTTTGGTTCAGTTTCGGGTTGTTCGACCTCAGCGATTTCTCGTACTTGATCGAGGTCGCCCTTGAAGACGGCCGCATCTGGGACGTCCTTGGCGGATTTCGACATCTGCAGGAGGATAACACCCGTGCAGATTTGCAGGAAACCCATGATGACGGTGGTGATGGTGACGGCGGTGCCCTTGAAGCCTCTGAAGAGGATTGCAGAGGTGATGATGGTTGCGGTGGTGAAGAAGACGTAGTAAGTCGGGGTAACGAGGGCGGCATTGAAGAGATTGAGGGCTTTATTGAGGTAGATGATCTCGGTCAGGAGGGTCGCGACGACAAAGACGAGGAGAACATAGAGGAACCACTGATTGAATTGAGCCTTGCCACCAGCCTGAGCGACGACGGCGCTGCCCAGGCCCTGAGTGGCGACAACACTGAGGCCACCAATAAAGCTGCAGATGCTGAGATATACCAGCATGCTCTTCTTTCCATATCTCGGACCGGCCCACAAGGCAATGAAAGTGCAGGCGACAATGACGACGCCAGCATAACTCAGGAATCCGGGAGCAATCACGAAGTTCTTCATCTCCTGGATGTCTGCGACTGCACTCTGCTCTGGAGCGTTGAGCACAATGACAATGCTGCCGATGATGCAGTTTAGACAACCGACCTTGCCCACAAAACTCAGGCGCTCTTTGAGGAATATGGCGGACAGGATGGTGGTGACTACGACGCTCAGGGCTCCTAGGGGAGTGACGAGGATAGCGTCGACAAAGGCATATGCCACAAAATTGCAGATTTCGCCGATGATCATCAGGGTCATGCCGCCCCACCAGTATGCATTTTTCAGGTAGCCATAGCCTTCACCGGCCTCTTCATTGTATTTGGCATTGGCTTTGAGGAGCCCGACCTTCTTGAGGACGAAAGAAATCCCAATGAAGACTCCGGAGGCAACGGCGAGCGAGAGGCCAACGGCTTTGAATGCAGGCGGTCGTTCAGCAGCTGCGGTCGTCGATGACGAGGTGGAATTGGCTTCGTTTCGAGCCACAAGAGTGTGGGCAACGGCCCAGAGGTGCGGCTGAACAGCGTCCATGAGGACGATGACAGGGACGAGGTTGAGCAGCGGGCTTAAGGACTCTCTGCCATGTGTGCGAGGTATCGAAGGTGGTTTCTGTGGTGAGTAGAGACCGTAGGTAGCTTGGGTGGGTGGTGACTGCTTTCTCTCTTTCTCGAGGACTGGTCGTGATGGTGGGCTGAATGTGTAAGGAGGATGAGGACGAGGATGAAGATGTATACGAGGAAGAGCGTTGAATATGCGGCTGCGACTACGGCTGCAACAGGACTGGGATTTTAGTTGCACGAATGCTGAGGACGGAGTACAGATTCTGCTCGATGGGATGCAGGATTGACTGACGCAGGTGTGGCTTGCTTAGCGCCTAGAAAGCACGGGCTGGTAGGCTAAAAGTGCCTAAAAGTGCCAGAAGCTGCCAGTTGGCGCCTAAGATTGGTGGAGTGGCCAGTCGACTTGCAGGGATGATGCCCTGGAGCTGTGCCCAGACCAGGGATGACGGGGGAGTGTGGCCAGGGGGGGCCAGGGAGGAGCCAGGCTGGAGGAGGCTGTAGGAGGGTGCTAATTGGGGGTGTTCCTTGTTCGAAGGGGCAGGGACCTGGGGCCAGGCGAAGGTCGTTGCGTTGCTGGGAACCTGGGAGCCAAACACCCCCCCACTCTCTCTGCAACACCAGCCCGACTCCAGGCCATCCCCACTGTTATCGATACTCGTCTGGGAGATGTTGAGAGTCTTGTTTGAATCGAGATTTGAATGAAAGACCTGGCAAGAAACAAGCACGGAGTAGTATTGTAGGAATACGCACCTGATATGGAGTTGGATAGGGGTGTTCCGCTTGATGCCCGTGGATGCCCCAAATAGCCACTACCTAGGCGCGAAGGAATGGCCTAGGGGTACCTACAAGTGCCTAGAGGTGCCTAGAGGTCCCCCATTGCGTCTCCATCTGCTCTGGACATCCTCGCGTTCTCCAGCCTCAGCTGGGTCGTCAAGGCCGTGTCTCTAGGATGTCTTGGATATCCAGGATGATACTCGTAGCTACTCGTAGGATCATGCATCATGCATCGTGTTCTAAACATTGTCAGTTGCAACTTGTAGCCCCTCCAAATGGCCATCAAAGTTGGTCATGTTCGTGGTATTGGTGGCATTGGGTCTCCTCGTTTCAGTTCCAAGGGTATCACTTCAAGAGATCCTCTCTCTGTGTCTCACCTTGGTTCATCTGTGACTGCTCCTCCTTATTTATGGAGTCGCTAAATATCCATTGAGTATCCATCCACACTCCTGTTGCCTGCATGCTGCCTCTCCATATCGGCTGTTCTTGTCTGTGCTCTCTACCGAGGAACGAGTCTGTGAGCCTCCAAGCCTCCTTTTCTAGAACCGGAACTGTGGGTTGCCCATCACGCCACACACGTGGACCTTCGCACGTGCCTACGAGTACCTGTCAACTATTGTACGAGTTACGAGTATTCTGAACGCTTTGACTGAAACTTCTTCAGTGCTTGTCTGGGCTTGGAACAAGTCTTGGTACGAAATCTGGTGCTTAGCAGTTGATCGTCCAACGACAAAGACAAGGCTTTATACGCCGAATGAAACGGTAGGCTGTTTCTCATCATTCTTGGCCGTCAGAATAAATCCGGAGTACCTTGTGCCTTGACGTCGAATAATCACCACCAGTTACGATTTGGTCTCGTTGATATTCTGATATCATCTGATGCAACCTCAATCAAGATAGGGCCTGGGCCTGAAGCATTTGTTTGGCAGCTGGGGTTGACTCCGAGGGATCTAGACCGACACAGTTCGTCGGTGATATACTCAATTGTCGGATCTATCACATCATTTGGTTCATGCGGACTACTCCGTTCGTCGAATCTTTCTTGAAGTGCCTATCTTGTGTACTTATGTAGTCATCGGTGATACGAGGACCGGGGGAGGGACCGTGGACCTCGAGTTCAAGACGGACTACGGACTACGGACTACGGACTACCTCGTCTTGGGCGTTGGGATGTGTTCCACCTGCTTCCTCTCTCTGCCCGTAACCTCGAGCTTCTCCATCCTCATAGAGAGTTGTTCCTCGAGGAGATGGAGCTCTAACAACGCCATGGGTGCCCTATCACTCGCTGCCGATGCCTCTGGACGACATGCTGTAGATCGCTTGATACTAATGCAGAACCCTAAGATCTTGAGTCGTTCACTCCCCTTCCTCAACCACGTGGAGTGTGCGTGGTGCTTCTGCATCTCCTCAACTTGTGAAAGCCTGGTTTGCGCCTGTCAACATCTAGCCCGTTCTGTGTGGATTGTGCATCCGATCAGGGCTGGATTGGAGGTCACTGAAATAAGCGAAGATATGGCCCGGTATCTGGTCCCAGCAATAGGCTACAGTCTTGAGCCGAGTCAAAGCGCAATGTCTTCGTCTCTTCCCCCAACGACAGGTTTTGATAGCGTTAATTAAACACAACTTAGCTTAGATCTGCATTTCTCCAGCCGAGAGATGGCAGAACCACGACTGTGCTGTGTTGGACGGATCCCCTGGCACTGATAAGCCTGGAAAACTAACATCTTCCGCCCCAGCCTCTCTCACCAATCATCACGAGCTGGACCCAAGCCGGTTCGATAACAATGGTTGATCTCAGTGCTCGTCGAAGCTCTCTGGTCTTTGTCATCTCACACCTTCCTAAGTCGAGTTGGTTCTTGGTCCATTTTGCTGCTGGGGGCTTCCCTGATCCCGGTTGAAACCCTACCTAGACAGATAAACCGTCTTCTGCTCGTAGGAAGATGGACATTGTGCACAGGGCGGCAGCTCGGTAGGTACGGGCGCGTGGAGCCAGCTCTCACCGTTACCGAACACCAATTGCTGCTTCTAAATACGAGGTAAGTTTACCAAGACATGCTCATGCTATCTACCTCGCTTATTACAATGACAACAATGAGGGGGTTGCGGAATCTTTTAAATCTTGTCGCCCTCCTCTCTGGTCCCAAGTAAACCCTCCCTACATCAGTCCAGCGACGGCCACTCTCACCACTGGTTGCTTTGCAGTCCATCAACATGTCTGCCACTAGGAAAGGCTCCATAACTGTCATCGATGAGAACGCTGTGGGTGTCACCTCTGTCTTTTCCAAGAGAGGGGAGCATGCTGTGCTTGAAGAGGGCGCGACCGCCGATGAGGTGACATTGGGGGCCCTGGGCTACAAACAAGAGTTCAAAAGGTAAGGGCAACAACAAAAATGCGTCCACATGTCCCAAAGCCTGACGAATATCATCCAGAGACTTCACAATCTGGGAATCCTTTTCAGTCTCGTTCTCTGTGCTGGGTCTCCTGCCCTCCATCGCCTCCACCATCGGGTATAGCTTGGGCTATTCTGGCACCGGCGGTGCGATATGGGGCTGGCTCATCGCTGCCCTTTGTATTCAGTCCACTGCATTTACCATGGCAGAGCTTTGCTCGAGCATGCCCACTGCGGGCGGGTTGTACTATGCTTCTGCGGTATTAGCACCTGAAGGATGGGGTCCTTTGGCCTCTTGGTTCGTCGGCTGGTCCAATTTTTGTGGCTTCGTCACCGGGCCTTGCTCGGTCAACTACGCACTCGCTGCCATGCTGGTTACATGCGGAAGCATCGCAAACCCGGACTACGTGCCTGAGACATGGCATATTTATCTCACCTTACTCCTGCTGCTTTTCGTTGACGGTATCGTCACAATGCAATCAACCTGGTTTATCGGATGGGTCAACAAGGTCGGAACCGTGCTCAATCTCATCGTAGTGTTCATATTCTTGATCTGGTTTCCTGTTGGATCGATCAACCGACCAAAGACGAATGACTCGCACGCAGTCTGGACCGAATTTGATAACGGCACAGAATGGCCCATCGGCTGGGCAACTATCATGGGATTTTTAACCACCATATGGACAATGTCGGGTTATGACGCCCCATTTCATTTGTCAGAAGAGTGTGGAAATGCAAATATTGCTTCCCCTCGAGCCATCGTCATGACGGCTCAGTTTGGTCTTTGGTTGGGATGGGCGATAATCTTCGTCATTGTCTACACCGTCAAGGACATCCCGGATGTGGTCGCTGGTGCCTATGGTCAACCATTCGGGAGTTTGTGCTTGCAAGTCCTGGGTAAAAATGCAGGCTTAGCTATGTTTTCCCTCAACATCATCGCCCAGTGGTTCGTTGGCGAAGGTTGCACAATCACTGCGACCCGTGTGGTATTTGCCTACTCTCGCGACGGAGCAATTCCAGGTTCAAGATGGTGGAGCCAGGTGCATCCAAAGACAAAGACTCCAGTATATGCCACCTGGGGTGTCCTAGCCGTTTCGGCCCTGCTTGGTTTGTTGATGTTTGCTAGTCCTGTCGCCATTGGAGCTGTCTTCAGCATCGGCGCCATTGCACAGTACACTGCCTTTACAATACCGGTCGCTTTGAAGCTTTTCTTTGACAATGGCAGGTTCAAACCAGGTAAGAATATCATCGCTTGTCCCATTCATGAAATATAGTGACTGACTGTACTACCTACCAGGTCCCTGGAACTTAGGGCGTTGGTCGAGGCCACTCGGTGCTGTTGCGTGCGCGTGGTGGTGTCTTATCGTGCCAGCACTTTGCTTCCCTGCGGTTAAAGGTGCCGATCTAACCCCACTTACGATGAATTGGACTTGTTTGATATACGGCGGTTCCATGTTTCTTGCCATGTCATGGTACGCAGTCAGTGGGAGGAAATGGTTCAAGGGACCAAGGATCAATGTGGCAATAGTTCACGAAGGCATAGAGGCACCCGAAAGTCCACCTATCCCGGAAGAGAAAGATGGTGACAAGGAGAAGAGGACGTAAGCTGCGATCTCGAAGACTCGGCATGGTTGATCAGATGTTGACGAGACACGAATACCAGGTGCAGAGCCAAGGTATTCGTATGTTTGAATGCTAATAAGGTTAACTCCCTGAAGTTACTCCCATCTCTGTGCCTTGTTCTTACGGTAGGCCCTGAATCCTGATGGGGGCCCGATGGTAATATCTAAGTATCATCTGTCTGAATTCGGGATGTTCTCTGGACCCGTGTGCCCACCATGAGCGCGAGATGCACCCAATTTGCCGCAGGAGCTCACCAGTCCCCTTACATTGCACGTGGCGCTGGGCTAGTGAGCCTTGCAGTGACCAGTCAAGTTCTTCAGGTGAGAGGCGTTTCTAACTAGCTCTCTACTTAGGTTAGCTACCTGGGCGTGTAAGGCCCAATGGCCCATGGGGTTCGGTGTGCCGAGGCCTTTTGAAGGCGGCCTGTGGGCCTTTAATACCAAGATTCCTCCTTGCCCCGTGATGTTTGGGTGATGGTGTCCCCCGGATTCCGCCTCTCTAGTTGGCTCGTTAGGCGTTGTAATCGATATCGGGAACACGAAGGGCATGGCAGGGCCCCCTATATTCCCGAGCGCCCTAGGCAAACTATCAGCCTAACTGCTCAGTGTTAGTTAAAAGCAAGTTGCAACCATTGAAAGGCGACGGGCCTGATATCTCCGATGCCGATTTTTCAGCATCCAACGACAAATCTTTCTGTGCCTCGACTTTCCTTCTATCGTCAGGCCTGAAACGCCGTAGGATGCACACCAAACTGGCACGCGCAATGCACCGGCTCCCTAGGCATCGAGAAGGGTAATTGACTAGCACCTGGAGGTAGTAATACTCGTGTCCCCTCTTTTCTACCCACCAATTCATGTATCTCCTGATATTGCGCATCAGTTCTTCTCATGATCACCACAGCAAAGGCCAATCGGGAACTCGTCTGAAATTTGACCGTTACCATGCCAGAATCGCTACTTTGGATCAATAAAGATGTCGCTTCAGAAGTGTTGTCGCGAAGTTCCAAAGCCGAAACGAGGCAAATTCGGAAACACGTCCAGCATGAGCGTCAATTAAAGGCCAAAGCCGCCCAGGAGATCACTGCGAAACCCGTCAGTCCACCGAGAAGGACCAGCCGTAGCGATAAGAGTGTTATACACTCTGAGAATGCTTTAAAACAGCTTCCTACCAGGCAGCGGGGGGAACTGCGACTTGATACCAACCTCAATGATGATGACCAGTCTGAAGAATATCGTTCTTATCAGATCGCATCATTATCAGCGTCGCTATCCCCCACAAGCCAATCCACCAGAGTATTACAAACAATTAGCTCTTTCCCGGGCCTTGACACAGCGGAAATACGGAGCCTGGCCTTTTTCTGCCAACGGACTGCTCCTGAATGGTCTGGTTGGCGGGACGCTTCTTTCTGGAACAAACTCATTCTCCAGGCCTGTCATCTGAATCGATCTATACTACACGGGGTAGTTGCCCTCGGCGCGCTGCATGAGTCTTCTGAGATTGATGGAGAATCAGATGAAAGGTCCAATTTACAAGACATGGCACTCCACCAGAGTAGTAAAGCGACCCGCTTAGCCGTCGAAACTGCCATGTCGGAGATTTCGACTCTGATCTCCTGCATCATATTCATCTGCATGCAAAATCTACAGGACAGCCACACGGCGTATCAACTGCTAAAGACGGGCCACAGCCTTATCAGTGATATTGACCGCCGCCTACTCGCGGGAGACTTGATTCTATCCGATAGCGAGAAAACCGTCTTGAACAATTTTCTTCGACCAATTATCGAGCGCTTACGAATGAGATTTTGTTGCATTGTTGACGTTCCTTCTGCACTCGCCATCAGTGCAGCGCTGAAGAAGAGCAAGATCGAGATCCGACAACCCTTGCCTACTATCCCACCTGGTTTCACTAGCCTCTTAGAGGCCCGCAACAACCTGGAGTCGATTATTGAGTGGGCTCAAGAGAATGTAGAACCTTCGACGTTCGCGCCAGAGGGCGAGTCGCAGGTCCAAGTCCTACTTTCTGCGTGGATAGCCGCTCTTGACAAAACGGGCGCCTCAACCCTGGAGCGCTATGACGCCCTTATCAGCTCGAAGAAGCTTTTGAAATCTGCAGCTCTGGTCGCCTCTATCTTGTTTGATACACTGGGGACACATTCTGAATGCCGCTATGACAATCACGTCGACAAGTTTGCGGAAATCATTCAACTTTACGAAGTCGCAATCGGGGACCATTTCCGAACTCCAAGAAGGGTTTCCTTTGGCATCGACTCTGGTGTGATTGACACATTGGTATTTGTCGCCGGAAGGTGTCGAGACCCGACCATCCGTCGCGCGGCAATCCACCTGCTGAACCAAACGAACAGGATGGAAGGCGATCTGCAAGGCACGACCGGGAGTACAATCCTTTCCAAATTAATAGAACTGGAGGAGGAGGGCCTAGCTGTTTCGTCTGCAAGCGACGTCCCCGAGACCCAACGCCTGCGCATCTGGGAAGATCACCAATATTGGGACAAGGGCGAAATCCAGATCTTTTTCGTCTACTGGCCATATGAGCCGTCGCTGGGGGCAGAGATCAAACAAGTCAGCGTCCAGCTACCCATGAAAGCTTTACGAGGTCCAAAGGAACTGGCCTCTCCGAACAGCCCCATTGCGCATTTGCCGAATGTGAAGTATGGCCGTGGTGTGGGAGCATTTCTGGATGAGAGCACGCAGACCTATCACCAAATCACGTTGTCGTCGTTTTTCATGCCGATGCCAAGGTTATGAGCAATACTGCCAGAATAACAGTTGTTGGTTCAGGGATATCTGAGGACTGCTTTAGCAAATGACGCCACGGGCTCTCCAGTCGCCATCTGTGGTTATGAGACTGCTTAAGATGCGACCATGCAGCGAGCGTCCTGGCTGGAGTGATGATGCCACGTCTATCGTTAAAGCCCATAAGCGACACCGCACGGGCAATGCTTGAGGGGAAGCCGTCACTCGTTTCAAGCTAGCTACCTAGGTAGTGCTATCCTTACCTAACTAACGCAATTGTTGCCTTTTCAGAAGAAGTCAAGTCTAGAATGTTCAGACTCTGCAAGATTTACACTATAAATGCACGAAACAATCCTGTGATATTCGGAATTGGCCCCAGAGCAGGCTTCCGATCCTCAGCCCGACATGTTACTTTGTTCCGATCACGTTGGGCACGGGGGGACAGCAACTGCTCATAAGGGTAATTGAGGACTGTAGCTGTGAGGTCCCCAGGCTCTCACTATCGGGGGCCTCTTGGGGGCTTCTTTTGTGAACCACGACCTCTTGGTATCCAGCCATCAATGGTTGCCGAACACACCGAGGATGTCGTGGTTCAACTAAGGAGCGACATGTGCTGGAGACTGAAATCCTCCTAAGTAATCCAAGAGTTCGCCCGAAAGGCCAGCTACGCTTTTGGGTTTAGTAGCCTTTGGCTTGATGAAACTAACTAACTCATCGAGTCATCGGAGCACGGAACGCTTCCTCTTACTTCCATTCAACCCATCCATGAGTACTCGGTACCTACGGGATAGCACTACCGCTACCCCGTTGCTTCTCAAACACATTGTTACTCCATACAGGCCTTTAAATTGCCCAGGCAGACTGTGAGTAGCCCTGTAGTCGATTTGAAATGTCTACCCCGAATACCGAACCCATACTGCCATTTCGGGAGGCACGAAAGAGTGAGATAGAGTTCTTGGATCCTTATTGGTGTCGATAATCTGGGACTTCGCCATGGAGACAACTACCCAAAGCCGTACTTCTCTACATGGCGGCTAGAGATGATACACTCCGGGACAGGGACGCTCTGCCTACAGCACCGATTCTGTTGAATGAAGAGCCAGCCAGGTATTTTGCACGAGTTGCATGATGGCCTTTTTAAGGACAGAACCCCCACAGCTGGGGGATCATTACTGCGGACTTACAAGTTCGAATCACCTGAGTTTGGACAACATTGGAAAGGAGAGAACTGCCAGAGATCGTCAAGATGACCACCGGTTCGGGATATCTTCCTTCTCATCGCCTGCAGACTGTCGACCTCGACAAGCGATGGCCAGAATCACCCGTTACTAATCAGAATCTTACGAACACTGCGGTTGTTATTATTGGCGGTGGTATATCTGGTATGTGCACAGCGATTGATCTCTTGGTCTACCGCAAAATCAAGAACTTTGTTATCCTCGAGAAGAGTGGTGGGTTTGGAGGGACCTGGTAAGTCTTACAAGGTGCGTCATGAAGCACGAGGCTGACAGTTCCTAGGAGAGACAATAAGTTTCCAGGATGTCGTTGTGATGTTTTCAGCGTGCTATACTCGTATTCATTTGCCCAAAACCCACAATGGTCGCAAAAATATCCCGGCCAAGAAGAGATTCTAGTTTGTGCTCACCCCCCAATGGTATCGTAAGGCTATGAGGTCTAATCGAAAGGTAGGAATATCTCATAGATGTCGCACAAAAATATGGGCTTTACAAATACGCACGCTTCCACACATCGGTCGATGCCGCTACCTGGAATGAAAAGACATTGAAATGGGAGACCACGGTCACGGTTGGCGGAGGAAAGGAGGCTGAATTTTCGTCCTCATACACCATCTCGAGTGACTTCCTGGTTGCAGCCACTGGGCAACTCAACAAACCCAAAGGGATTGAAGTACCTGGATATGAAGACTACCAAGGAAAGATCATGCATTCCGCCCGCTGGGATTGGAGTTATGATTTGAAAGGGAAGAAGATTGCTGTCATTGGAACCGGTATGTTTGCCTCCTCGTTGTCCGTCACTGTGCTGATCGTTGGAGGCGCCACAACTGCACAAATTGCACCAGAAGTCGCCAAACTTGCTTCGCAATTGACAATCTGTCAGAGGACACCTGCTTGGGTTATACCGCGCCACGACGCGAAGATTCCTGCGTGGCAGCGATTGGCCTACACCTATCTTCCACCTGTGCGCTGGAGAGGGCGTGCCGAAGCAATGGATTTTCGGGAATCGTTTCATTCGGCGGTCACTCAGTCTGACTCCTCCTACGCCAGATTGATGAGGAGGCTCAATCACAACCTGCTGCACGAACAACTTGCAGATCGGCCAGATCTTCGGGAAAAGCTGGCACCTCAATACCACCCTGGATGTAAGCGGACTGTGATTAGTGATGACTATTACCCAACTCTGGCCAGGAAGAATGTCAGACTCGAGACTGGCCGCATCGAACGCTTCACAGCCGACGGCATCAAATTCGAAGGACGAGACTCAACTGACAAGTTTGATCTGATTGTCTTGGCAACCGGATTCGATACCTTCTCATTCCTGTCTCCTATCAAGATCTACGGCGAGAATGGACGCTCACTCGAAGACATTTGGGCGAAAGCCAGCTATGCCTACAAAGGGGTGACGGTTCCGGAACTGCCGAATTTCGGGATGTTGTATGGACCAAACACCAATCTCTCACACAATTCTTTGATCCTCGTCATCGAAGCGCAAACACGCTATATCTCAGTCCTGATCGAGAAAGTCCTCCGCGCACGACGAAACAGCCAAACACTCGCATTATCCCCGTCCAAAGAGTCAACCATGCAGTACTGGCACGACATCCAAAGCGCCCTGCAGAAGACATCATTCTCAGACCCAAATTGCAACAGTTGGTGGAAGAGAGACGACGGCATCATCACCAACAACTGGGCCGGCACGGCAGTCGACTATCAAAAGAACCTGTCGACCGTGCAATGGGCCGATTACAACGCCACGGGCACAGCGAGCAGAGACGTCGAATATCTCAAAGGAAAGGGCACAGTTACCAAAATTGGCAGAGTCAGGGAAGAAACCGCGCTGAGCCGTGGAGTGTTGGGGTTGTTCGCGCTGGGGATAACCGGCCTGTTCATGCATGTCTTTGTTTCCATATTCTGACCAGCTTTAAACGTGTCGCATTGGAATGATGTTCTGCGTGTGGTCCATGAAGGATAGCCCTGCATCAGGTTCTTCCTGTAGTTCTCCCGCTATCCGTAGGCAATCTGTCGTATATCGAATCTAGATCCCGATCCCTGCGCCGCTTGGGTTCAATCAAGGTTCGTGACATGGCGAATCCTTGCAGGGCAAGCGATTTCGCCAACTCACGTCCCGACTAACGAGAACACCCCTGCGCTCCGAGTAACCCTTCTGATCCTCCCCACAGTTACAGTAGGCGGTCACTACTTAGCGATCGCGGGGTTGCAGAGCCTAAGCGGCCTATATCTAGGGGCTTGTCCACGGGACGATGTGGAGACATTCATTTCATACTGGAAGTCCGTACGCCCTTGATCAGGTACGATGAGCTTAGTACTAAGTAGTAAAAACGGGCCAAGAGCAACCCTCAGCTCCAGAGACTCACTTTGGCTTCCACTGCCCTTTTCCTCGACAATCACAATCCGATTCCGAACAATACCGAGCGTTTAGTCAGTCTGGAGCTTGTGTACGCCTAGATTTGTGTCGCGTGACTCTCCATATATTTCTCCATTCCCTTGGAAGTGCAGTTTCAGCAACAACGACGGTGGGAAGAGCTCGAATTCTTTGGAGTCACAAGGTCGAGGATCAGCCTCTGTTCCTTCTAAACAACATCGGGTATCTGGCAGCATTTGTTACTTCTTGTCTGTGGACTCTCATGAGTCAGCCGTCAGCGAGTGACGAGGGTCGTCGTGCTCTACCAAGGACTGGCTATCCAAGGCGACGAGCAGTAACAGCTTGCTTGGCTTGCCGAGAACGAAAAAGAAAATGGTATGCTGGAAATTGTGTCTCCAGATCTGACATGTCTTCATTGCAGCTTCGTCATTCAGACCTGTGAGTTCCAAGGGCACCGGCTGACTTCCACATTTCCAGTGACAACTCCCGGCCTGTTTGTTCCTTTTGCCAAAAGATTGGAATCCAATGCAGTTATGACGGGCGTGACGCTTCGTCGTTTGATAATGCGAGCTTGGCCATCCTCGATCGACTCTCTGTGCTCGAATCCTTGGTTCGACAGATTCCAACTACCCTGCCTGGGCAGCCGTCGTCACCTCAGATTCAACCAGGGGCACCAACGCCTTCTCCAGCTTTCGTTGACCTTGAGCATCAAACCGAGGACCGCCTATCCTCTAGAAACACAGCCCTGTGGAGCGTCAATCTCGATGCAAATTGTACCATGGGTACAGATAGGATCTTACAATGGCCCGTTTTCCAGGAGACTCTCTCTTATCTTCACCGATTTTCATTTCTCGACTTCCACGGTCTAGAGAGCTACACCTACCTCGATGATGCTTTCAATAGGTCCGAGCCTCGCAGCAGCGGCTTTGTCACCCAGACCAATTCCATCAATATCTCCACGGAGCGGGTCGACATTGAGCTTCTGGTCGACCAATTTTTTGAGCGAGTTCATACCAAGAATCCTATCCTGGACAGACAGAACGTGAAACAATACTGTCAACGTTATTACGAGCATGGCCCATCCTTTGACCTGGAAACGTGCCTCGTACTACTTATCTGTGCTCTTGGAGCCCTGGCTACAGAGTACCCTCCGCCTGAATTCACTATTAACGACCAGGATGTTTTCTCCGAGCATTCGGCTAGGCTGGAAACTTTGAAGCTGGCCAGTTGCTACTTCGGTGCCGCCGAGAAAAGATTGGGCATTGCAGTGACCTCACCAAATGCTCTTGCAATCCAGTGTCTTTGCCTTGCTGGGTCGGTATGATCAAAAAACTCGAGTTGCAGTGGCTGATCAATGTGAAAAGGATTTACCATATGTACGCCTTGAACCCCATGGCTGCGTTGCGAATGTTCCACACTGCCGGGAGCTCGTTGCAGCTTTTTGTGGCTACCGGGTAGGCCTTTGGACCTGGCACGCGCCCTATCTAGGCAGTGAACTGACAACCCGGCACGCAAATAGGGTCGAATCGTTCGAAGGCTCATTGCAAATGAATTCTAGTCTATTTTGGGCATGTTACAAATCCGAAAGGTCTCCATTCCCACCCGTGCCAGACGCCAAAGCCTTCCAGATCTGATATTGCATAGGGAAATACTCGCCGAGATGCCTCTCATGCAACCTGCCCTTGGACAGCTTGGGTCGCCCGAAAGATACCCTCCTCCACCGCAAAGAGGATTTCCCTTTTCACCTACTGACAACTGGGTGGAGTCAGAGGAGGATAGCTGGTACTTTCTCCTCTCCGAGATTGCCCTTCGCCGGATCGCCGACAGGGTCGCCGAAGTGGTTACTGATCAGATTGAAACGATTCTGTCTACATCTGAGGACGTGGCGATTCGGGACGTTGTTCCAATTGTTGAGGAATTCGAGCGCCAAACCCATGCATGGCGAGAACATCTACCTCCCAAAATCAATTTCCCCGATGTTCCACAACCAACAGATACTGAACTCAAGCAGTATAGCAGAGGTCGCTACTATCGTGTGCTGGAGCTGATGTATCGGCCATTCATATTTGCCGCGATTCATGTCATCGGCTGCAGCCAAATCGTCCGAGATCTGGCTAGTCGAGGACTTAGCAACGCGTTGAAGTACCTAGAGCACTGTCATCTGACCCACCGCCATCATGGTCGATGGCTGCAACTGCGCAACGCCTTGAAAGCCACGTGTCTGTTACTTGCAGCTTCGAGGTCGAAGCTCGACATGCCGGACGGATGGTACAACGGGGTAAAAAAGACGCTCCAGATGCTCCAATACTGGCGAATGGAGTTCCCGTCTTGCCAATCGTACATTGATGTCATTCTTGTTATGGATGCATACTATAAGCGGCCTGAGACTATGGATACAGCCTAAGTTCTCGTTAGGCTGGATGTTTTACTACGCCTTGCTACTACCTTATCCGAAATGCAGCCCGGGCTTTGAATTCAGGGATTGTTCACATCTTGGTACAGTGTCACTGATTTTTGGCACGGACACATGTCTAGAAGGTTAGGAGATGGCATGGTTGATCAATCTAGGTCTATGGGTAAAGGA
>Ga0105239_10000920_pt1 | contig 41644 bp, 31 predicted proteins | sample KBSC44metaG_FD_92761 | JGI IMG/M metagenome (GOLD analysis project Ga0105239, IMG submission 92761) | Corn rhizosphere microbial communities from Kellogg Biological Station, Michigan, USA - KBS C4-4 metaG | ecosystem: Host-associated > Plants > Roots > Rhizosphere > Soil | place: Michigan, USA...
GACATAGGAGGCATTCTGGCCCGTACCGCACAGTTTTAGTACTCAGCGTTTAGCGCGTCACGTGTTTGCGTCTTTAGTACGCACTAGTCACATTGGCGCCAACAGTATGACACGCACCCTTCAAACGCAGAACACCGTCTTGCCGAACGTCGAGACTAACTTTAGGACCGCCCCACGGGCTGGCTATTCCTGATCGGATTAATGAAATATTAATAATATTAATATGTCATGTCCTGGCTGTGCAACACGGTGTTCATCATTTCCCAGGTTACTGATCTCGTGCCAAGGCATCACGGCCCAAACGGAAATGTCGTTCTCCTCATGACTCTGCAGACTCTTGTCCTCTTTGGTATAACTAAAATGTTAGTCATACATTGGCCTCGTGTTGGCTGGCCAAGGCGTCTATCCGAAAGCTAAAGACGTCCGCAAAACCATACATCCGCGGAGGCTTTGACTTTTTGCTTATTCAGACTCGCGTGGACGGTGGAACGGATTTTATATCCCACTGGGCGTCGTTGCTCGCGTCTTCAAAGTCACCGATCCGTATCTTTAGCTCAGAGTCTGAGGTGCCTGCTGCAACGTAGGACTAGGTAACTAAGTTTCGCGTGTTATAAACATGGCTAGCTAATGATAGGGATGCCGGATTTACTCAATTGAGTGAAATTGCTTGATGGGGATAGCACATTCTTGCAGCCCGCACAGAATTGTCTCGTATTGCACGCGGCAGCCTGGGTAGGCATGCCTTGTGTCAGGAAAGGAGTACAATACGGACTTGCCACAATGATGCACTTGGAGGGTGAGTGGATCTGTGCGCTTGGTGAATAAAATGCGGCGTCTTGAACGCTGCTCGATAGGATTGCAATCATCATTTTCCATTCACACAAAGAAGAGCAAGAACAAGAGCATCGACTCTAACCTTCACAACATCCCGAATACACAAGATGGCAACTGCCGCACTCCCGAGTGAAATGCAAGCCTTGCTGCACAACATCAAGGATCAATCTCTTGCCATCAAATCCGTCCCACTCCCCATTCCGTCTTCTGAACAGTACCTCGTCAAACCGTTCGCGGCGGCCTTTACACTGGGCGAATTATTCTGGCCTCGACCGGAGGAGCTGAGCGTCTCCTCTCCTGGCGTTGAATATGTCGGGAAGGTGGTGCAATCACCCTCTACCACCTCGAAATTCCAGCCCGGTGACCGCGTATACGCTCGAGTCACGTATCCACAGGCTGGGGGCGCACGTCAATACACCTTGACCACGGATGACGAGATTGCAAGAGCGCCTGAAAACTTCTCCATCGCCGAGGCTGCTTCAGTGCCTGTCAGCGCGCTGACTGCGTGGCAAGCGCTGTTCGACGAGTTCAAGTTCAAGGCGCCGACGACCGACTCGACTCCATCATCCGGCACGAATACCCGGGTGCTGATAACAGCGGCAGCGGGGAGCGTAGGCATCTACGCTGTTCAGCTCGCCAAGTTAGCCGGCCTCTATGTCGTGGCCACCGCGGGTCCCAGAAACATTGATTTCGTGAGGTCTCTCGGCGCCGACGAAGTACTTGACTACACCAAAACCGACCTGCGAACCTGGGTGGCGGAAGATCCGAGCCATCGCAAGCTCGACTTCGTCTTTGCGCTTGTGGGAGGCTCGTCCCTTGACCAGGCGTGGCACACGGTCAATGACAACGGCCAGTTGCTCACGATCGTACCACCCCCAGACTTCAACTGGGTGTTTGATCTCGACACTCCTGAGGGCGTAAGCCCGTCTGTCAAGGGCCGGTTCTGGGTCATGCACCCTTCTGGCGAGCAGCTTGGCACAATCACGGAGTTCATCGAGGCGGGGAAACTCAAGCCGTTGGTGGATAGTGTTTGGGAGTTTGAGGATTACGAGAAGGCCATCGCGAGGTTAAACAGTGGGAAGACCTCGGGGAAGGTCGTGCTGAAGGTTAATGACGAGGACTAGGACCGGGGTTGTGGTTGGGTTTGACGGTGGGGTAAGTGACGGGACTGACATGAACTTTGACGCCATTCGAGGACGATAGGGGGAGGGTGTCATGTATAATGAGGATTCCCGCGGCAAGGATCACTCTGAATATCCGCTGCATGGACAATCTTTGATGAAAAAGTAACACCGCTATCTCAATTGTAACATAATCGTATTTATTTAGAAACATACGCTAAAAACCAAAGTCACCGAAGTTGGGTTGAAACAACCACTGTCAAGGCAAGCTATTCATAAAAGACCAGGCATCTCACCTCAATGCTCTGTCTGCCTGGAGCGTCTGCAGCAGTCTCGGGGTCGACGAAGGCCGTATGCGGAGTCGAGTCGGCCAAACCCTTCTTCCCGCCGTTGATCTGGCTGTAAGAGTCGAAGCACTTGATGAACATAACCTCATCGGGCGTCATATCCTTGTAGTAGTAAAACTTGTGGCTCTCATTCGGCTGCACGCCGTATGTTTCGCCCTTGACCTCATATCCCTCGGTGGAGCTTGCAGAATTCGGGTCTGGGAGGACCTCCTTGCCTCGGTCGTCATCGTCGTGCACACCATTTGTGGCCTCTCTTTTGGGGTAAAGGAGGTCCACCTTGACAAAATCGGCCGGTGTGGTCGATCGCCAGTCCACGACGGCGAGAGGGAAGTCCGAAGCTGGGTTTTCAATCGGTCGCCACACGTTGATGATCTGGTACCGTCCTTTCAATAGCTCCTCGGCCTCTTCCGCAGGCAGGTGTCGACGCACTCGAACCGCTGCCGCGCCCGGTGTCTGGTCAACGTGGACCTGTTGTACTGGCTGTCTGGGCGACGCCTTTTGTCTTCTCCTGATGGTGTGGTCGAAGATAACCACCTTCTTAATGCCGGGTAGTTTGTCGCGCAGTAACTGCTCAACCTCTGGATAGTAGCCCTCGCGAACCACCTGGTCGTCGGTGAACGATTTCTCTTTTGCTGGATAGTTGTAAACCGCAAATCCGGCTGTGTCGGTGGTGAAATTCGCCTCCCTGCCACGAATATCCTCTACCGAGCGTTTCCTGTCAATAAGACGGAATGAATAGCCGGGGCCATCGACTTTGGCCCACGGCTTGACGAACGCAACATCGCTTTGCTCGTATGAGGAAGGGTCAATATACTTAAAAGTGCTTCCTGTCATATTGGCCGATCGGGTGCCGCTGGTGGTGAATGATCGAAACGTGGAAGATGGAAATGACCGCCGCGGCAAAGATCGGGTTATTATCGTCTTGGAGAGCGGAGAAATTGTTCTGACGGCTTTCAAGGTAGAGGCTTGCATACAGAGGAGAATGCAAAAACACGGACCTACAATCTTAGATACTCTTAGGAAGTCTTCTTGTGGTGAGAGGAAACACTGCAGTGATCATCATTCATATATGTATCGGGACACAGAGGGCTTATTTATTTTCTGATCAATGCGGCGATGATTTGCAAGCAGTTGAACGCAAACGCCAGAGGATGACGTTGAATTGGAGAAGCAGATGTACGAAAGAGGAACTCTACCCACAGAGAAGATGAGAAATTGTGAGTTTGTTTGAACTGGGGTTATCTAATGCTTCGGATATTTGTCGGAGGGGAGGCGGAGGATTATTCCTCCGTATTGTTTGGGGTGGGCGATTGCGCCATTAGTCCCACCATCACGTGTGGCACGTGTGGCACGTGCAGCATAAAGACAGAGACCGGAAGATCGTCGGCTATATTTGTCCCCCTTCACAAACGCCTCTGGACGCGCGCGGTGTAAATTCGACGCGTCTTGAGCACAACTGACCAGCTCCCACAATCCACCGCGTCACTCGACCACTAACAGGCAGTGAGGCCCTTGACATATTACAAGTCCCTGTCAGTGGCCATCGCTTCCTCTCTATGACTTGCACTGCACACAACCGCCCCTAGGTAGTCAGTCTCTCCTCAATTATTACCATGGCTTCCGACAAGGAGATCTACTCTGCAACCTACAGCAATGTGCGCCCAGCCCCTCCTTTGTCCTTGCGGTCTCAACACTAATCCACATCTGCAGGTTCCCGTGTACGAGCTGAAAACTGGGAGTGATCATGTCATGCGAAGACGGTCGGATGACTGGGTCAATGCCACCCATATCCTTAAGATTGCTGGCTTCGACAAACCTGCGAGAACGAGGATTCTTGAGCGTGAGGTGCAGAAGGGTGTTCATGAAAAGATTCAAGGTGGATATGGAAAATATCAAGGCACATGGGTTCCTCTATCCGAAGGCCGTTCGCTTGCAGAGAAGCATGGTATCATCGAGCGGATTACGAGGATCTTTGACTATGTCCCTGGCGACAGAAGTCCTCCTCCAGCCCCGAAGCATACCACAGCTGCGTCAAGCCGTCCCAAGCAAACCAAAGCCGCCGCTCCTAAAAAGGCACCGCCACCAGCTCCTGCACCCGCTCCCAGTAAGCGGAACGCGCCTTACATTTCCCCAAAATCTTGAACTGACATTTTCTAGCTCAATTCTACCAGCCCGTTGAAGGATATGAAAATGCCAGCGTTCATTACAACGGAGGCGAAAGTCGTGAACCTTCACCAACGACTGCATCCTTTATGGCTGAAGATGATTTCCTGCCTCTTTCCCAAAATTCCGCCTCTTCCAGAAAACGAAAGCGGAACGATGACGACTTTACCGCGTCTGATCTTGAACACACAATTTATGGAGACGAATTACTGGACTACTTCGTGACCGCTGGTGATGACCCAGCCGCATCCAATATTCTTCCACCTGAACCTCCTGCAAACTTCGATGTTGATCGTCCGATTGACAATCTTGGCAACAACGCTCTCCACTGGGCCTGTGCCATGGGTGACGTCCAGATCGTCAGAGACTTGCTTGCACGCAATGCCAACCCTGCTGCGCAGAACGAAGGTTCAAGGGAAACACCTCTTATCCGCGCTGTCTTGTTTACTAATAACTACGACAAGCGAACATTCCCCAGGATCGTCCAACTTCTTTCACAAACAATTGTCGAGCGAGACTGGCATGGCGCAACAGTCTTTCACCACATTGCAGAGACCGCTCGTTCTCGAAGCAAATGGGGTTGTGCCAAATATTACTGTGAGGTCCTTATAAACAAGATGCAAGAGATGGGATCAAATTATGTTCAGGCTCTGCTTGTCTCAACTGATGTCAACCATGACACAGCTGCACTATGCGCAATCCGAAATGGCTGCGTCAAAGTCGCAACATTTCTGCTCAACCACTGCCCCGAGGCTGGTGATATTCAGAACCTCAAGGGAGAAACTGCAAATGAATACCTCCGATCGCTTCGAGAGAAGAAAGATACATTAGAACAACCGGGCTCCTCGCCTCCTAGAGCTGGTGAATCTTTCAACACGAGAGTGTCACGCAAAAAACGTCAAAAGGAAGCGATCTCTCGGGCAGCCTTTTACGTTCTAGACAAGATTGGATCAGTCATGGATGAAGGCAGTACCAAGATTGCAGAGATGTACGATGCCCAAATGTTGGAGAAAGACACCGAGATATCTGAAGCCAAGTCTGCATTGAACGAGCTCGAAAATCAGCGTCACAAGATCCGTCAAGAGACTTACTCGCTGATGGCCCGAGTTGAAGACCCATCCAAACTCACTGCTTTGAGGCAAGAATACGAGGAAAGTCTCCGTGAGATGGAGTCCCTGTTTGAGCAGAGGGAACATGATATCTTGCAGAAGGAGATCCTTCAACAAGATCAACAAACCGACCCTCAAGCCTTTCGCTTCTCCAACTCTCAACCCCTTTCATCTGAAGAAGTTCGCACGGCCATTCCCTGGGCGCTCGAACTCAACCGACAACAAGATCTTCGCAAGCACTGGGTGAAGGAGGTGGCCAGGCTAATGGGCGATGCAGGAACAAGTGAGAAAGTAGGCAAGCATCGAAAACTAGTTGCCATTGCGACTGGACTCAAAGAAGACGAGCTAGACAATATGTCTGAGGAATTGTTGCAGAGTTTACAAGGTGATCGTGGCCTCGCAAGCACAAATGGGCCACAAACACCTCCTCACATCATGGCTGGAATTGAGGCATAATGCTTTTTGTCGATGGGGTTTGATTTTAAGTATCACTAGTCATAGGTACGATCTTGAAATGAATGAATGAGTAATGTTTCCACCGAGGGCACCCTGCTGCATACATTGACCATAGACGGTCCGTTTTGTAGGACGAAAGACAAGCTCGCTCCTAAGGCATCGAAGCTCTCGATTGTCTTCTCGCTGGCCGTCGTCAGGACCCTACATGAATGCCCTCGAACAGGAACGAGGACTTGTAAATAGACAGGTCCCTTCCTTGCACCCTGAGTGCCGCCCATTACTATCTCGCTGGCGGCTAAAACAGAAGTTGTAAAAGTATTCGCAAGCGCTGTAGATAGACGGTCCGTTTCTACACCATTCGAGGGCCTTTGATTGCCATGGTGCTGACTCTCGTCTAGGCCCTGCTGAATGCCACCGAACAGTTACAAGGACACTCGTGGCTAAGCAGAGCTTCTCCACACAATCTGCAAATGTCTTCTTTCTCGTCCAGACAATCACGAAATCTACCGAGCTTCCGGTGATACACGTTAATGGGGAGGATGAAACTCAGCTTGAAACGCCTGAATCACTACTTTGTGCGTCTACTCGAGGGCACGGCCATGTTTCGCAGAAATCGCAGTCACAGTGCAAACTACGGGAACAAGCACGGAGTATTAGCTGGCTTTCATCACCATTTTCTCATTGTTGTCTCACTATTTGGAGAGCAGGAAACCTCTGTTTCAGTGTGATTGGTCGAGTCTAGGCTGATCCAGGCACGATGTGGGATACAATAGCGCTTGTGTGTGCCTGCCATCATTGATTCATGTCATCATGTCATCATGATTAAGAAACTGCCTGACTGTGCTTGGATTTGTTGTGACTTGCTCACACCAGCTCGGGGTGGTGATATCATCTGTGCTCCGTCTCTCTATCTCCATCCCTCCATTTATCCACTTCTGTTCAACCTGCATGCTCTGCCGTGCAGGGAAAGTTGATGTGCTTGTGATGTGCTCGTTTTGGGAAAAACACTTGGGGGTATCGTAAAAAAAAAATCAAAGAGGTTCCGTAGCCGCCAGTAAAAGCTGTGTCATCAGAAAACTCATATGCCGCCTGCTGGTAAGAAGATGTAACTCCATAGTTCGCCCAGTTCGCCTTGAACGCCTGCTGATTGCTAGTACTCATCTCCCTCGGCTTCCTGAATCGGATTCATGAACGTGGCAGTGCCAAATGGTTGGCCCGCGTACTGTGGAGCAGGTGGAGCGATCACTGGATTGAATGGGTTCATGTGGTGACTGGGAGTGGGTGAGAACATACCCAAAGGTCCCAAGCGTCCGATATTGCTGTGTGGAGGAGTTCCGAATGGTCCAGATGCGACAGCTGCGAATGGATTGTAGCCTGGCAGTGGATTGCTGGGTTCGAGAGGAAAACCGGGAGTCTGAACCATTGTTGCAGCAGGGTCGAAGACTGGTTGTGCGAAGTTCAATCGAGGGGCATTAAGGTAGCCGATGTCAATGTATGGATCGCGAGGAGTGCTTGTATGAGCTGGAGTGGGCGGAAGGAACGCGGCGCGTGGTCCTCGTCTAGCTGAATATTCCTTGGGTTCGACCCGAAGCTTGACACCTTTGAAGGTTCTCTGGTTGTACTGTATTAGCATTTGCTATAGCGATGATGAGTTGCGTATGGGTTACAAACCTCGATGTGAGAAGCATGATCTGCCTCCTGAACGGTGCTGAACTCCACGAAACCAAAGTTGTTGACTGCATCATCACCTGCAATTGTTAGTTAACTGTCAGGTAGTGGACATGCCATGAATGAAACTTACTAAAGACCTTCCGGATGACATTGACCTGAACGATAGTCCCAAAGTCCTCAAATAGCGCGTGGAGCTCCTGGCGAGTTGTACCATCGGGAAGATTGCCGACAAAGATGCTCTTCTGATCAACAGCAGATCTTGGGGTTGTGAATCCACGAACAACTGGGCTGCCTATCTTGTTGTACCGAACACGAGGTTCAAGAGGAGGTGCTAGAACCAGGATAAAGCCAGAGGTATGATGAGGGAAACCCTTGATGGCTGTTAGCAGGCGTTCATAGATTCATGTCCGTGGGAACCTGCCTTCAGAGCATCCTGGCAGTCGAGATAGAACGCGAACTTGATATACATGGCACCTTGAAAGTTGTTGCGTGCATGCCCCATGCTTTGAGTGGGAGCCATGAGTTCGATGGGTCCAAAGCGATCTAGCATACGACGAGCCTCTTCCTCTGTGACTATGCTACCATTCAGCTTGGATAGAATGACAGCGCCTGCTCTTGTCAGTATGCTTTGAGGCGGTGAGACTCAACAATTTATACTCACGTTCGGCTTTTGCTCGCTCAACACGAATTCTGCGTCCATCAAGGTTCAATTGCAATGTGCCCTCCAAAGCAGCAGCAGCGTCGTCCACATTCTTGTGTACGTGTTAGCAAATCCCAAATATATGACTCGGACTGAAACATACCTCGTATTGTACAAATGCAAATGGATGCTTGTTTCGATCAAGGCGAACTTTGACGAAGCAGGAGCCAAACGCACTGAAAATCTCCTGGCACGAGACTTCCAATTGGTCGGGAGCACGGTGGCTGGACAAGCTAGACAAGTCAGTAAAGAGCTTTTCTTCCTTGGAAGATACTTACTTTGCGACGAAGAGTAGGGCGCTTGGTGGGTATAAACCCTGTGCATTGTTTGAGCTTGGGCCGGCTCTTACTCTATCTTCTCGCGGCATGTGGCCCCCATATCCTCCACCAACTCCAGCACGATGTGCGATGCGTTGCGCCAACGCACGTGTCTCGGCTGAAGGCTTGTACGGACCGTAAGTAACGGCCGCATCGCCGAACACATCATCCGCTGGAGTTGGTGCGATTTGGGTATGGGGCCCTGAAAGAAATGAGTGTTAGATAGATTCAATCATAGTTAAACAGGGCAAATGGAGCAACAAGTTGAAGGAGAGAAGCGCCCTTGAAGGGCCAGAATGAATGTGCTGGGTTACTTGAGAGATTTTTGACCAACACTGTGGGTTGGAACGGGCCGGAATATGCAGGAATAAAAGCTTCAAAAACAGGAATGAACTTACCAGAATAATTCTGGGTCCCCACCCCAAGCTCCATATTCTCTAGGCCGGTGGCCAGGGCGTCTGTATTGTCAGTCTGTGCTGGTGCCGAAGCTGCTGAGGCAGCTGGAAGAGATGATTCAGGCATGATGATGGGGGATGAGATCGTGGGAGAAACACGTCCAGAAGACATGTCTGTTGCAGTTGTGGTTGTGGTTGATTGAGGGAAGAGGTCTTCTCAAGATAAAGAGAGGGATAAGCACTTTTTAAAGGTGCTTGAGTGATGTTGTTTGCTCTGGGGAGAGGAAGAAGGTGACTCGGATGTGAGAGGGGGGGGGAGAATAGTCACGGTAGAAGTGAGGTAAGTACCTGTGAAGCAAAATTGCTTGGCGACGCCCCGGCCACCAGCACACAGCATAAGCTGCAGGCACAACACGCCATAAGCTCCTCTGTGAGCTCACCATAAGCCCTGTTGTTTTCAGAGGTTAGCACGTTGTCCTGTTAGATCGGTTCCTCAGATCGGTTCGTCGTGGATGCCATGCAGCTACCGAGCCATGTCAACGCACAAGAATCAGGGTATCTGGGTCAGCGAACATACGGGCTTCACCAACGCATGTTCTCATCGATGACAAGGACAAACGCTCTGAGTCCAGAGTCTCAAATTGGCCGTTTGTGTGACAGCATACAGTCTCTGGCTTGTAATTTCACACAAGGTCCGATCTTGAGAAGCTCCAAGCACGCCGTGTCATGCCAACGTGGCGTCCTTGCATCCCGATCTTGCGTTGATCGATGCCGATCTCACCATGCTCTTGTGGGCAAGGGAAGGGGAATGGTTCACTCACCTCTGCATGGGGCAGATAGGGCAAAGGCAGTAAGTGCCCCTGCCCTGTCCCATGAAGATGGGCACAATGCCATTCGGCAGTGGCCCAATGTATTCAGTAACCCAAATACATTGGGCCACTGCCGTACCCACCACGTAAGGTAGTGGGTACCTGTTGAACATGTAAGTTGATGAAGGCAAACAAGGAAGAGGCAATCATGGCCTGAGGATACTTACTGGCAGTGCCAGTCCAGTAAGTGGACGATGGCAACGGGAACCGCTTTCCCGAACCTAAGATATGAAAGGAAGAAAGAAAGATTAAGAGGGAATTGTTTATCGTGTGAGATATATACAAAGTAATGGGACTCTCAAGGACTAGCGCAGCCTCATCGATGACGCTAACGCATATAGGAAGGATAGCCGGCTCACTACAGCCCGCCCTCGTGCCAAGCGAGCGCTAAGCGCTCGGAAATACAGTTTGGCCGGCCACCTGACACAAGGCTGAGCGGAGATGACGTTCAGGAAGAGCTTGGGTGGTAGATCGGTAGCAGCAGAATCAGAGCAACTGCGACATTGAGTGCGATACAAGGACATGACAGAAGCAGAGTATCAATCAGTAGGACAAATCGATAGGGATATGGCTGTGACATCTATGTTTTACGGAGATTGAAGGGCTCACAGCTATGTTTGTTCCATCCGTGCGCCGCTGTGCGCCAGGGTTCTGGGGCAAGACGAGCCAGCAAGTTCAGCAGGCGACCAAGTTTGGTGCGTATCCAGCTATTCATTGTGCTCGCTATGGGTGAAAATGGTGTCGATCTGACAAGTCTTGATGATATGTGGACAATTGCTAACCTGGCAAACTCTGAACAGCTCTGAACCTCGAAGGCCTACAACTCCCAGTCGCGCCATATCCAATATTCGATTTCGCAGACCCGGAGACCATAACTACCCTAAAGGCAATGTCCGATCGGACAGTTGGTGGAATCTCAACGGCACAGTTGATACAGCAACCTGCAAATCTTTCCTCAAACCCTCAAACCCCCTCACATATCTCATTCAAAGGGAATATCTCTACGAAGCTTCCTGTGGATCGACCAGACATACAAAGAACAGGATATGCAGCGTGGCGGAACATAGATCGAGGAAGAACGCTCTTTGGAGAACTCTTTTGGGATGTCGACTCCTATATGTACCTTGCACTGAGAGTGAAAAGTGACGGAAGAAAATACTTTGTGAACATACAAACAGATTCCATCGTGGAGTCAGACATACATCAACATCGGCTGTACACGAAATACCACAAGGGTGCGAATGGGCCCGACGATCCAGGTCAATGGGAGACGGTGTGGATCAGACTACATGAGTTCGTTCGGACAAACCACGGTGTTGTCACCGAGCCACAGTCAGAGATGCTGCGGCAGAAGGTGAAGAGTTTTGGAATTGGGCTCACCGATAGAAAAGCTGGCCCGTTTGAATTGGGAATTGCGGCGGTGTGGGCGACAAATCTAAATGAGCGCGGTCAGGTTGATGGCCGCACTGGTTGGGAAGAGGGAGACCAGGGCAGTGCACGATTGTGCGAAGTCACTGAGGAGAAGCTCGCTCAAAAGGCAGAGGAAAAGAGAAAGCTACCGCATGAAAGAAGGAGTTTTCGTGAAAGAGTGCCACATTTCGGCAAGGTTGGCACCCGCGATTATTCTGGTGTACGATAATGAGACCAAATTCCTGGCGAACAGGCTGGAACGGATTGTACAATGTCACAGCAAAAGGGTGCGGAAAATGATTATGATTCTGGTTTCGCAATTTCGAGCCTTACTGCAGACCCTGAAGCGCATCTTCTAAGGACTTGCCTGTGAGAATCTTGAATGCCTCAGCATATTTCGAACGAGTACCGTTGACCACATCTTCTGGCATCGAGACACCCTCTTTACCTTTCAGCCCGTTACTCGTCAGCCAGTCTCGTAGGAACTGTTTGTCGAAACTATCCTGCCCTTGTCCAACCTTGTAGCTTGATTTCGACCAGAACCGCGAGCTGTCAGGGGTCAGCACCTCATCCACAAGCACAACCTCATCCGTCTCTTCATCAAGTCCAAACTCAAACTTGGTGTCAGCGATGATGATCCCTTTTTCTCTTGCGTAATCTCTGGCAGTCTTGTATATTCTAAGTGACAACTCCTCGATACGCTTCGCGTATTTTTCTCCCACAATCTTCGCAGCCTCCTCGGTCGAGATATTTTCATCGTGTTGCCCCAACTCAGCTTTCGTACTTGGAGTGTAGATAGGCTCTGGAAGCTCCTGTGACTCTTGGAGGCCCTCAGCGAGCTTCTTTCCGTTCACTTCCCCAATTTTCTGATACGATGACCATGCCGAGCCGGTAATGTAGCCTCTGACGATTGCTTCGACAGGGAAAACTTTTAACTTTCTTACGTGCATACATCGTCCCTTGAGTTCAGCTGCCTTATCCTTTGGCACACTCGACGGCAAGGCCAGAGATACGAAATGTGTCTTCAGATCTGGTAGCTCTCGGTGTAGATATTCAAACCAATGTGCCGTGATCAGGGTGAGAATAATACCCTTGTCTGGAACACCCTGTTTGTTCCTGTTGGTGAACTCTAGTCGAGATGTTAAGGAAGAAGGCTGCTTACATTTTTCATGATCACATCATAGGCAGATATACGATCAGAAGCGACAAAGAGTAACGATTTTGAGTCAACGTTGTATAAATCACGGACTTTGCCTGATGCAATCAGTGGCATTGCATCCCCGAGGTCTGAGTGCACAAATGCCATGGTGAATCAATGTCGAAGCTTCAAGCACTATGAGACAATCTCATAATCCTCAAGATGAGAGCGAGCAAACGTTGTGCTTTACTCATACGGCCAACCTAAAATTCTTGTCATACAAACTTTTGGCTGGCGTTGATGCTGCCCAATCATACAGGCAGAAATGTCCCTGACGCGACCCAATGACAAACGCGTTTCCCATGCCCACTGGCAACCACTCTCAAACTCACAACAGTCGAGATATCGCAAGTTCATTCCTTCCACTTTCAAGTTCAGAAAACAAACAATCTTGAATCACCAGTCATCGTTCAACTTTGGTTTCTCCAAGCGATGGGCAGAAAGCTGTTCAATTACCAAATATCTAGGATGAGTCTCGCACCATGAGTCGGTACTTGACCCCTGCTAAAATCACACTGTTGGCATTGAGCCTACTCTATGCTGAAGATGTGGTCCCAACATCAGAAGCGAAATCAGTGCTAGCATTCATCCTCGCGCAGGTTTTACCTACCAACAAATCTTCTAATCATGATTTTGAGCCTGCTGTTCCCATTGCGGTCTTTGAATCTGCTTTGTCGGGTCACCCATCAGCTAGACCTGGAAGGTCGCTCTATGATCTCTTGTTGAGGAAATTATGGGCTGTCGATTGCTCGGATGCGCTCGATGCCTTCATTACAAACCTACCACTACTCCTCACAAAGCCCAGAGAGCAGATTCTGCGAGAGCGAGAGACTGGGGAAGTCTCAGAGCAAGCCTATGGACGGATTCTTCGTACTTCACCACTGGGGGCATTTATTCGTCGTTGTAATCTCGAGTACATGCGATTGCAGTTCCAGGATAGTATCGCATTATGGCAAGATTTCATCGCGTATCGTCTTCCAAGCCGGCAGGCTTACGAGAAGAAGAATCCTTCGGTGGCAAGAACAGCGATCGACGCCAATTTCGAGGACCTGCAAATCGATGGCTCGCACCCACTTGCTCAGATCATGTACGGAAGACTTGCAGAGGTTGTGCAAGACAGCGACTCTGCATACAGCGCTCACGATGTGGAGAAGCTCATGGAGTTCCAAGTCTCCGAGATGCAACGATTTGGGGGTCGTCTGCCCAATGAGATGAAAGCAAGGCTTGAACAAATGTCAAAGGCTGGGAAATCCATCCCTAAGCTTGGCCATTATCTGAATTTTCTCGACTCCTGGCGTGCGGGAGACTACTTCTCGGCATTTGATAACCTTCATCGATATTTCGATTACACGATGCAAAGTCGAGAGCGGACGTTCTACCAGTATGCCCTGCTTAATCTCGCAATCCTACAGGCTGATTTTGGCTGCCATGCCGAGGCACTTCCTGCCATGCAAGAAGCAATAGCCACGGCTCGGGAAGCCAAAGACACCACATGCCTGAACTTTTGTATGAGCTGGCTGTACCATTTCGGACGAGCCTTCCCTGCACATATGAAGACCATACGCGAACGTGGTATTCTTGGAAGTGAGACAGAAGGCCTCGCTTTCCTTAAATCACGGGCAAGAGACGCAGAGATGTGGAGTTTGCTAAGCACTTCTCTGCTCAGTGAAGCAAAGCTGGGACTCCAATATGGCGACAGTATCGCTACAGTGTTTGAGAATATCGCCAAAGCTTCGCATCTCAACATCATCAAGTCAGCGGCAGGCGTCACCGGACCAGCTCTCTTGATGAAAGGTGCTACATACAGCAGAATCGGCCTCAGTCATATGGCATGGACATGTGGCCAGACCTTCTTACAGTGCCACGCCAAAGATGCTTCATTAGAAGATTTGCTCAAATATCATTGTCGAACGGCTGGCCTTCTCGTCCAAAGAGGACGTTACGCTGAAGCAGACACGTTCTTGAACGACCTTCCTCAGAGCATCCACCGGGTTCTCAAGTTTCATAATTACTTGACGTTCTACACTGGAGTGCTCAAGTTGCGCAAGTTGTTGCATCGAGGTGATCACAATGCGGCAGAGCTCCTACTGAACCGTCTCAAAGGCCAGGGTCCTCCAGATGTTGAAATTGGGTTTTCGTTGTCGGTGCTGGAGATTGATCTGCTTCATCGTCGCGGTATTCTGGACAAAGCACTGGAATCGGTCGAGGCCCTAGCACAAAAAGCTTCTGCTGAAATAAATGACGTGGTGGTTCAAACCCGACTGATGAACCTCAAGGTTCGCCTCCTGGCCGATAGTGATAACACGTTGAAAGGATTTTCACTAGCCACTAAATCTGCTCAGATCGCATACCGTGCCAGAATATTACCATCGCTATGGGAAGCACTGGGACTCCTTGCAAATATTCTCAATGCTCTACAAGAATTCTCTGCCGCCGCCGAGCTACTACACGCTATCATGCCCCAACTGTTGGAGTGTCAAGATTGTGATCTTGCTGCTCACTCATATTCGATTCTGGCAGATGCCAACATGGGCCTTGCCGGGTTGGAGCAAGATCACTCGACGAAACAGAAAGAGTTTATTAGCAAAGCCATGGAGTATATTGATCAGGCTCATGCAGAGTTCAGGCATATCGAAGACCTGAAGGGACAACTAGAAATGTTGAAGAAGAAGGCAACGATCATGCATTGGCGTGGTGACCTGGTGTTAGCGAATGACACTGCAAGTCAGTTCATCCAACTAGAGAAACAATACGCAGATATGCGTATATGAAGCGTTAATGCCAGAGCATAATCAAGAGGAGTCTAAACTGATGAGTAATGGAATATCAATTTAGCATTTGTGTCAATTCTTCGCCCTTTGTCTTCACCATCTCTCGGTCGCATATGTACATAGGAGACACACTCCTTTTAACGAACTCTGTATAAACGGGCCAATAATTGAGGTCCGACCATGATAATTTATGTGGCCTTGTCCTTCCTGTGATAGTTGGTCTTCTCGTTCCAGAAGAGGGTCTGCCAAAAGCCAGACTGTCAGAAATTGCAGGAAACGCCTTATAAGGGAAGGATCTCCTTACCTTGTCACCATCTCCCCAGAAAAAGTTCTTTGATCGGATGTTCTGGTAAGGATATTCCACACGTTCTTCCAAGGGAGGCAGATGTTCCCAGTGCTCCCAATGTTCATTCCACAGATTCCAAGCGTTGATGCTGCCGAGAACGAGGCAAGGGATAACTACACTATCAATTTGTTAGCCTCCGGCCTTCAACTTCCACGTAAGATGTGATCGTACAAAATGGAGAGTTTCCGCCATAAATCTGTAGATCTTGTTAGCGCTACTCCCTTTCCGACCAGTATCCTGATATAGGCCACTCACCACTGGTAGCTGCAGCGTGAGCCTTCACAGCAGCTCTTTCTCGGTTGAAAGCATTGTCTGCTGGACCGGTCAACTTGGCTCCAGTGGGAGGGAGCTTCTCGGAGGTGCTCGCGAAGCGTCGCTGGAGGGTCGTTCGGAGGGATGGTGCACGCAGTTGCTGGGCGAAGCGCAGTCCCACCCGTTGAAAGGACATTTTTGTTTATCGTTCTCGGGGTGAGTGGAGAGTGAGAGGGTTTGATTGACGAAGAGGAGGAATCGTGAGGTTTGGAAAGGTGATGTTGGAGGTTCGACGGGTTTGCAGGGCAGCAGGGGAGCTTCGGTCATGGCTTGGCAAGGAAGACCCAATGAAAAAGCTTGTAATGGTATGGTAACTCAAGTGGTGTGAGCGGGGAGCTCCCGTATTTTTGTAACACTCGTACATAGAATTTTGCGGGAGATGGCAGTAGCGCGTCATCGTAATGACAATACGGCGTGACCACACCTTCCCAAGTTTAGCCCATTGAACGTGAGCTCTGCCGATGAGCTCCTTCGACCTCAATATTCTCAATCCTTGACTTCTCACAACCACCACTCACCCTCTCCACTCCTTATACACGGCAAATCCAGCTCTACTCCAGCTGGCTCTGGTCGGTCTGTGACTGTCTTGCACCATTTCGAACCTTCGTCGCCCACCATGTCCGCAACAATGTTTCGGACGACAGCTGCCCGCTCCCTTCCGCGATCTTTCACCATTACTCCCCGAACAGGCCTCTGCAAGAATGTCCTGACAGCCTCTTTGAAGACCTCAGCTCGCCCAGTCAGAGCTTCGAGGCTAATGGCCCTCACGACCGTTCAGCCCATGCAAAAATCCCTGGTGCGCTATGCCACCAACAACGCCTGGGCCTATGACACGAAGAAAGCAGAGGCAGAGTTGGGCAAACAATTGATCAGCCCAGCTCATGAGGTTGTCTCCACGTCGTCGTCGATCCATCCTGTAACTGGCGAGGTTGGCGTCAAGGAGGAGGAGCATGATGTGGACATGATGGCAGGCATCCGTGGCGATTTTGTTGGTCTATACGTTCAATAAGTTGCTTTCAAGGGCTAACCAGGGCGTACAGAACACCATTAAAGAAACATTTTCGCTGAGAGAAGTGCCTCGTGAAGCACTCTATGTTGGTTTGGCAGGTGTCATTCCCTACCTTGCAACATCCCTCACCACGGTCTACCTCTCATTTGATATTCAATACGCTGCCCATCACGGCCAGGGATTCTTCTTGTCTGGCGAGGTTGCTGAACAACTTTTGCACATCATCGAACCCATCCAGCTTGGCTATGGTGCTTCTGTAAGTCTGATGTGAGGTTGCTTGCAGCATGGTACTGACTGAAGGTAGATCATTTCCTTCCTTGGTGCCATCCACTGGGGTCTTGAATGGGCCAAATTTGGAGGCAATCAAGGTTACGGGCGATACTCAATGGGTATTGTCGCTACTGCTGTAGCGTGGCCTACACTTCTGCTTCCTGCAGAAGTTGGTCTCATTGCCCAATTCCTTGCCTTCACCTTCCTATACTACAATGACGCAAGATCCGCTGCTCGAGGCTGGGCTCCATCTTGGTACGGAACATACCGATTCGTGCTGACCTTCATTGTCGGTGCTTCAATTGTTGCTTCGTTGATTGGACGTGGTCAAATTTCCGATTTGGTTACACGACCAACAGGCCCAACCGAACGATTCAGAGCACTCCGAGCCAAGCAGTATGCAGAACTTGGCCCTGAGCCAGAAGGTGAGGAGGAAGAAGAGGCAGAGGAAGAGGAAGAGTAGAGCAAGTTGGAACGGGAGTTTTTTTACTATTATGCAGCTTGTTTGAAGGACGCTGATTGCTTGCAGAGAGTCAAGTCAGTGCTGTACATATCAAATCAAGAAAATCGAAATATTCCTTTGTTCAATTGAGCAATTCCTGGCCATTTTCGAAGCCGTGCAGGAGTATCGTTGAGTTGATTCGTGTGTTTATTCAGCCTTGCTTGTGAGCGAAGCACCCACTTTACTCCCAAGCCCGCGGCACCAACACCTTCTGTTTCACCCATGCGGATACTTACGGAAATGCAAACTGGGTTCCCAATCAGGAGCACGCAGCTTTGAATACTCACTCATGCAAGCAGCTGAGAGGCAATCTGTCTTGGCACGGGCTTCAGCTCGGGGATTGTGTGCCCGAGACACATGAAGATCAAGCACAAAGTTGCTCGGCGATCGAATGCCCCAGACGTCATTTTTGGTTTTGCGGAGTTGCATCATGCGAAGAGGGGACGAGCATGGGAGCTTTTGCTCGTGTTCAAACTCAATCCCATGTGCTTTTTTATTTCAATCTTGCAAACTTCTGGATGGTACTGTATCTATTCCTTCCAGATCACCCTTTCCCCGCATCTTACCACTCAACGTACGGGGCGCTCCAGGTCACTTTAAATCCATTTTATTTATTGTGCTTTGCCTTCCCGCTCCCATGTACTTTTGGATGTGAAAGCGCTCCATTGCAGCACGTCTAGTTCCTCCCCATTCTAACAGTGCGTTTTTTCCTATTCTCATATGTTGTCCCGACTCGCTCAGCAGCTCAAGCATCTCTCAGGATCCTCTGAATCTGAAAACGCCCCAAAGATGGTGCGTACCCACTGAGTACTTAACAAAAGAGAACAAACGATTGACGTTATTTCTTACTAACTGACCTGGTGCTGCTCCAGGCCAGAGGCAAAACTTTCATTGGGTCGATTGACAATGGAACGACCAGCTCTCGGTTCCTCATCTTCGACGCTGCTGGGAACCCTGTCGCACAGCATCAGATCGAATTCAAACAATACTATCCTCATTCAGGGTAAATTGGACACCGGGAGGGGTGGACCCATGCCACGCAGGCTGTCGTTTTGCTACGAAGTTGTACTGACATGGATTCTCCAGCTGGCACGAGCACGACCCACTCGAGCTCGTCTCGTCGGTGTCGGAATGCATAGACAAAGCGGTGGAGGAGTTCGAGTCGCAGGGCCACTCCATCTCGGACATCAAAGCCGTGGGCATCACGAACCAGCGCGAGACGACCTGCGTCTGGGACACCCAGACAGGGGAGCCGCTGCACAACTCGATCGTATGGACGGACACACGCACGTCGAGCATCGTGCATCAGCTCAAGGCCCGCGAGGGCGCCGACGAACTCATGGGCCTCTGCGGCCTGCCGCTCTCCACCTACCCGTCGTGCACGAAACTCCTCTGGCTCCTGAAGAACGTGGACAAGGTCAAGAAGGCGTATGAGGCCGGGACGCTCGCGTTCGGCACCGTTGACAGCTGGCTGGTGTACCGACTGAACGGCGGTGCGGACGCCAACATCTTCGTCACGGACCCGACCAACGCCTCGCGCACCATGTTCATGAACATCCACAAGCTCAAGTACGACGACAGGCTGATTTCCTTCTTCGAGCTCGACGTCAAGACCCCGAAACTCAACCTCCCCAAAATCGTCCCGTCCAGTCACGACTCTGCGTACGGCAAGCTCGCCAGCACGAAGCTCAAGGGCGTCAAGATCACCGGGTGCCTCGGCGACCAGTCTGCCGCACTAGTCGGCCAGTGCGGCTTCACGCCCGGCCGCGCGAAAAACACATATGGCACGGGGTGCTTCCTGCTGTACAACGTGGGCGAGAAGCCCGTGATCTCCAAGCACGGCCTCCTCGCGACCGTAGCCTTCGACTTCTCGCCGCAGGGCATCCAACCGGTGTACGCACTCGAGGGATCCATCGCGGTGGCGGGCTCGAGCGTCAAGTTCCTCATGGACAACCTCGGCTTCTTCCGCGACGCGGCCAAGGTGAGCGAGCTGGCGCGCACCGTGGACGACAACGGCGGCGTGGTCTTCGTGACCGCCTTCAGCGGCCTGTTCGCCCCCTACTGGTACGACGATGTCAAGGGCACCCTCTGGGGCGTCACGGCGTACACCGAGAAGGGCCACATCGCGCGCGCCACGCTGGAGGCGACCTGTTTCCAGACGAAAGCCATCCTCGACGCGATGGAGAAGGACGCCGGTGTCAAGCTGGAGGAGTTGGCCGTCGACGGCGGCATGAGTAACAGCGATTTATGCATGCAGGTTCGCTTCTTCTTCTTCCTCTTCTCCTCCCCCAACGTCCTCCCCCTTTCCCGCCGAAACTAACACCCAGAGCCAGACGCAATCAGACCTGATCCAGATCCCCGTGGACCGGCCGAAAATGCGGGAGACGACGGCGCTGGGCGCGGCGATCGCCGCGGGCTTCGCGGTGGGCGTGTGGAAGTCGTTCGACGAGCTGAAGGAGATCAACTCCGAGGGCCGCTTCTTCTTCAAGCCCAAGATCTCCAAGAAGGCCAGTGATCGCATGTATCGCAAGTGGAGCAAGGCTGTCGAGATGAGTCGTGGCTGGGCGGATGATGATGATGATGACGACGACGACGACGACGACGACGACGAAGGAGCTGAGGAGGAGGGGGAGGAGAAGGGGAATGGGAAATTGGAGCAGACTGTTACGCCCGGTCAGTGAGTGTACACCTAGGTAGGGCGTGGGCTGTGTCAAGAGAAACTCAAGGGAGCGTGTGAAGAAGGATTTCTTTATTTTTACTTTCATTACACTTCTATCCTTGTATTGCCAAGAAGAGTGGTCGTGTCGAATACATTAGTACACCGAGGGCGACGGCAAAATGTGGTTATAAAATAAGAAACCGGTGAACGCGGGACGTTAGAACTGAGATGTTATCCATCCCATCACAACAGGCTCCCATTACTACTTGGTTTCTCCTGTTTCGCTTCATACGCATCGATGCGCGCCTCCCACTCCTTCCTCAACTGCTCCATCTGCTTCCACGCGGTCGCACCGGTGGCGATGAATTCCTCGACGTCTTCAACGGTCGCATCTTTCGCGCCGTACTTCCGTCCCACATGTCCAGCCCACCACGTATCCGTGAATGGTTTCCCAGTTCCGTTCAGTCCCCAGCCTTGAACCTCCGTCGGCTTGACGGAAGTGCTGCCCCATCGGGTGGTTGATGAGCCCCATTTCACCTGGCCTTTGTTGCTGCCGGTATATGCAAACTCCTTGGATTTGATCTCGGCGGGTTTTGCAAACGCCAGCCACGAGAACGCGAGGGCGGCTTTGTAGATGGTCACGTTCGCCCACGGGGACCCGCACCAGCGTGCTAGATAGATACCCAGCGTGTAGAAGGGCATTAGGATGGCGTAGATATCAATTATCGTCGTGGTGCAGACTCCCGGGTGGCCGAGATGGAAGACAGGGGCGCTGAGCTCGGCCCGTGTGCTTCCTGCGCGGGTCGATGGAGTCGTGGCGGTATATTCCCTGACGGAATCTGCAGTACATGGCTGGTCGCCTGCTGAGAGGGCCAGATTGTCTGTGAGACGCTTTGAATGCTCGTAGGCCGCGTCGGTTTTCAGGCCTTGATGGTCGTTTGGGTTGTAGTTGTAATCGGACGGCTCGATGGAGCTCGTCCAGATGATCTTGCCGGGCAAATCTGGCCCGCATGCGCGCAGCAGTGGCATCAATCCGTGGACGAGCATGTAATGGCCAAAGACGTTGGCGCAGAAGACTTCCCCAAGAACCGGCTCTTCAAACCCCAGCGATGACCTGCTCTGTGGAAATTGTGGCTTTGTAATAAGTCCCGCAGCCCCGAGCTTGAACATCGGCCATGCTGTTGCTTGCCTGATTTGTGTCAAGATCGTCCACACCGCCAGCGGCCAATTCAACCCCGTCCAGCCTCCGATGCCTGCGTTGAGGATGACCGCGTTCAAATGGGGAAGGTTCGATTGAACGAGTTTGCGACCGAGAGCACGCACAGAGAGAAGGTTGCACAGGTCAACGTTCTCGGGTTGGAAGTAGACCCGGCGAGTCGACTGTGCTTGATTTCCATGCTTAGCCAGATGTTGTTCGAGGGTGACAAGGGTATTAGACGCCTTTTGACTGCTTCTTGTCGTGTAAATAATGGTTAATTTCTGATCAGGGTTCGCTCGCGCGAGGAACTCGTCCGTGAGACTGCAGCAGATGCCCAGGCCTAGGCCACTAGGAATTGTGAGTTGGAATCAGAAAGCGGTGGGCGGTGGGGGAGAATTGCATCGAAATCAAGGAGAGACCTACCTGTTGGCGCCTGTGACCAGGACATATTGGTGCGAGAGAGTCATGGCAAGTAATAATGAAGCTCGCCTCGAGCCTCGAGGGCGGTGTTCATCACATTACTATCCTGAGTGCAGTCTAACATTTTTGTGAGGGGCCCTTGCCTTCTTCAGTTGAATTTCTGTGGCGCGTGTCGGATATCAAACTTACGGGGAAGAATGCGCCAATCGGAACGGATTTTCTTCCTCCGACTCCGTGACCCATGATTCTGTAGCGAGCCAGTCCCTGAAGGCTGGTACCTGGATGCTGGCAACATGGAATTCTCGTTCTTCCATTAGCTATCCTTTTTCCATTGATAAAGACACAGAAAAGGTTTTAATTTGGATAAATTGATTGCCCAATTCTTCTATCTCACAAAATTCCCTAAACTGTGTGACTGCAACCGGAACCCCTAGCATCCAGCAGACTCTCCGCTATTCTAAATCATTCACGGTCTAGTGGGTATGATAATACACAATGCTACTAAAAATGGTCCCTTCAACGGGAGTACTTTCTCGCCGCTGTCTCAATCGTTGAATCTCTAATTGTCGGCTCCAGAAACGGGATAAGTTGAGCTCAAACTTTCTCCATGCCGAACTTCTCATCCTCGTCATCAGCAAAGGCGTATTTGCTGTGCTTTCTGATTGCTGAACCCTTGAAGTAGAACACATAGGGAATCAAACAGCAAGCAAGGGCAATGAATGCCAAAAGAGAACTTGCCCACTGATAACCAAGCCGATTGTACATCTGTTCCGTGAAAAGAACGACGCTCGCACCCCAAAAGCTTCGGATACACGTCTTGGCCGCGAGTGCACTGGCGGCTTGATGCTGATACGTGTCGACGAGATAATTGTTGGCTGAATTGTACAGGAAGATGAATCCGAAGCCAACGGGCCATCCACCCATCATGGGTCCCCAGTATGACAGCTCGGGATATGAAGTCCAGGCGAAGATGAATAGTCCAATTGGGACGAGCCAGCAGGAGAACATCATGGGGATGAGACGCGCTTCTGCTGCGGGTTTGCCAGAGGGTGCGCGTTCGCAGAGACTGAGGTAGTGCTTGTTGATCAATGGGGAGAGAGCAGCAGACATCAGGACGCCGACGGCCATGGGGATGAACATGAGCCCAGTGCTGCCTTCTGACCAACCCTTCCCATTAACGTAGACGATTGGGTAGGCCACGAAGAACATGTACAACAGTCCGTACAGAACACTCATGTAAAGTGAGATGAACAGGACGATGGGCTCCAAGAAGAGGAGTTGCAAAGGTCGAATAAGGATGATGCGGAGACGTTCGCCGAACGGTCGCTTGTCGAGGTCTTTCTCAGTCACGTATTTCGATTCGCCTGTCTCCTTTCGGAGCTTCTTTGCCCGTTTATCCAACAGCGCTGGCGCATACGTCTCCGGAACGGTAAAAGCGAGCAGCAGCCAGCAGATTCCCGCGAGGATCAGTTGGATCCAGTACAACCATCTCCACCCACTGGCCATTCCAAGGTAACCACCAGCGAGAGGACCAATAGCGGGGCCAATGAAAGGAGCCGCCGAGAAGACAGCCATGGGGACTCCTCTCTCCTCGTTCTTCCAGAGGTCTGCAAGCGTGCCGCCGACGAGGGTCATAGGGGCAGAGAAGGCGATTCCATCAATCAATCTGCAAACCAGCAGGGTGCCAATATTCTGTGCGACTGCGCATGGGATCTCGAAAATGACAGCCAGGGCGATGGTGACAATATACACTGGCTTGCGACCGTACATCTCTGATAGTGGAGCAAACGCGAGAGGACCAACGCCAAAACCAATAACAAACATGGTGATGGTTAGTAGGGAAACTTCCATTGAGACGTGGAAGGTCTCCGAGACACCCTCAAGGTCAGCTGTGATAACAGCGCTGTTGAAGGCGACAACAAAGCATGTGAATGCCACGACCATGGTACACCACCATTCTAGCGAAGACATTAGTACCTAATTTCCGAAAAGGGGGCCGGGGCGAGGAGTGATCAACAACATACTGTAAGGCTTGGACCAATTCTTTGGGTTTTCAGGATCATTGATTTTGAAGGTAATCAATTCATGGTCTTCCAGCTTGCCACTGACTCTTGAGATTGTCCGCTTGGGTATGATACCCGTGGCTGTTTCTTCGGTATACTCTGCCATGTCGGCATCTTCCCTGAGCATGTCATAAGGCAGGTCCAAGACATCTGCGGCATCTTGTGTCGGCCGCGTCTCATATCGTTCTAAGGTTCGGCGAGTGGAGGCCCGGCTGAGGTGAGTACTGTGTCTGTGGATGCTGGTCTCATGGGTAGGCCTTTCAGCCAGTGTATCGTGTGAGGATTCCGGCATTGTCGATGGTATGAAAAGTAGTCCCTATGTAGTATCCTCGAAAGTCTTGGAATGAATGGGCGGATACTTGGACTGCAATGGAGACAACAAATGCCGTTGATGTGTATTTGCGACTCAAGCATGACAACCCTCTGCAACCGAGGGGGCGCACCCCGAGTCTTTATAGCCCTCCAATTCACGAGGTCCGGACTTCTCGAAACAAAACCAATTTGATATCTTATCAACGGACCCAGCACCAAGTGCCACAGCTGAATGCCAATGAAAACGCACAATCCACATCCAGGATAAGGACTCACATCAGAACTCCGTTACTGACATTTGCTCAGAGGGCGAGGCGCGAGCCTGCCATGTGAAAAGAGGGTCACAGGTGGAGAATTGCCGCAGGGGAAGGCCGCCCCGTGGCAGCCTCGCGCCAATGACAAGAACCACTAACTTTAAGCATAACCAGACGATGGGAAGACGGCAAGGATTTCCAGAGTGGATGCCGTTGTAACCGGCGAGCTTACCGTTGGTCGGACTTGTGTGGTTGGTAAGAAGAGGGGAAAAAACCCTGCGGTGGCCGTACGAGTACGTAGCTGAGCTTGGATGTTGGCCGAAGGAAAGCCGGCGAGGCTGTGACGATGGGGAACTTGTTGGGCTGGGATGGACGAAATTTTATCTATCTTGGCGTGCTCGTCGAGTGCTCAGTGTCCCCGAATTTTCGCCGGGGTTCTTGCTTACGATGGGCGTCGTGTGTCTCTCGTACCTGGTATAAAGCCACTGTAACAGCTTCTATCTGCAGTCCCGTAATTATATCTCAGCAAGAAGAATGGCAACAATTCACATGAACCTAATCCGGGCCCTTCCTTCCCCCACCTGATTTGTCTCGCTTCTTGTATCTACGAAAACCCGTTAGGCGACTCAAGCGACCAGCGCAAGATCGAGCGCCTCGAACAGGACACCTTATGCAAGAAAGAGTATAGAGTGGCCACCTTCTGTGATGATGCTGTAGTAATGGGTAGGTATTCTGATCTAGATCAAACTTTCTCCTCGCGAGAATCTCTGACAATACGGAATCTCTTCTCGAAGGCCCTCACCTCAGGATCTGAATGAAGACCATCGATGATGGACTGACGTCATACCTGCTTTGCCCACAAATGCAATCTTGCTCCACGGAAGTGGCGGAAAAGCCTCATGACTGCCCAAGTCCGCAAGGACGGTTCGAGGAATTGGGACACACACCCCATGCAAAAAGGTTAAATCTGCAAACCAAGTGTCCCTGTGAACCAAATTTCGCCTATGAGATCATGCCTGGAACAGATCCGGCCCTGCCCGTTCAGCGGCTTCGGGTGACGAGTGACGAGTGACGCTGCGCCATATGATGACTAAGGTCGTGTAGGGGCTCAGCTGAGCATTCCCATTGCGTGGCAGGTAAGTAGAAAAACAAGAGTGACGGCCGACCCTCGCAAGTGACTGTCTCTGTATCTGTTCACACCTCCCCAACGGTCTCAAGGAAGAGAATAGCATCAGCAGCTTGATCATCCAAATGTCATACAATCCAAGTAACTATCCTCCACCACCAGGTGGCGGATATCCGCCACCTCCGCAACAATCTGGTCATGGCCATCAAGGATATGGCTCTCCACAGGTGAGGCGCTTTCATTTCATACAGCAACGGGGCTCCATCGGCTGACATTGGCTTCAAAGGGCTCCTATAGTGAATATCGACCACCTAGCGAAGATCAATATCGAACTTCTCCTCGCTCCTCGGGAATGCAAGTAGGCCAGTATAGTGGAGAATACAATACTGGACGGCGAAACTCCGGCCCATACGCCGCATCACAATACCGCGAAAATGACAGCGGTTATTACGCTGGTTCCTCGCAGGTCGCATCATACTACGACCGTCCTAGCTCGAGAGGCTCCAGAGGATCGAGGCGCGAGCGAGATCGGTCGCGATCACGATCACGATCCCGGTCGGGATCGAGACCAAGAGAACGAGGAGAGAAGAAAGGACATGAAGCAGAGAAAAAGGTCGGCGCAACACTCCTTGGAGGTGCTGTGGGTGGATGTAAGTTCCTTTTCCTTTGCTGCTTTGCGCATGTCCCTACAAGCAATCGTTGACTGACAATTCGACAGGGGCTGGACATGAATTCGGGCATAGTAACAGCCTCGTGACAGTGGCGTCTGCCCTCGCAGGTGCATACGCCGGACATAAGCTTGAAGCCAAACATGAAAAGAAGAAGAAGGAGCGCAAAGAAAGTGGCGCTCGAGGATATGACGACGGCTATGATGAAAGACGAGGCAGTCGTAGCCGGAGTCGGTCTCAAAGACGTTCACTCAGTCGCAGAAGGAGCCGAAGCAGAAGCACTAGCAGCAGCGAAAGCGACAGCAGCAGGCGACGACATCACCACCGCTACTGAGAAATACATATAGGTATGACGTTATGAAATGCTATGCGGCGCACAGGGCTGTTGTTTGTGAGTAGTGGTCTGGGAATGCGCCTGCACTCTTGATGAAGGCGGCTTTATGAGAGATTTGCGAGAGATTTGCTTCTTGCTCTCCGTACGATTTTGAAATATGATCTAATGATGACTTTTGTTTTATATTGTTATTGAGAACTTCATCTTCCATTGGACCTAAGATGCGGGTCAGGCCAAAGTGCCACCCGGGGTAAGAAGTCGGGGTAGGGACGCAGATACGATACAAGGTGAGGCGGGGTCTTCTGCCGACAGCCATGTCGTAATGAAGGATGGCTTGCATGGTTAAACTTGGCATCGTACCTAGAAGCTATGTTCTTGAGCTGAGAACGGAGTACATAGTAGGTGGGTGACCATGTACCTAATCTTGCCTCCAAGGTTGGTTGCCTCGGTGGGAAAGGTCAAAGGTCGCCTACCTGTCGTTAATTTCCAGCAGTGTGACCGAGATTCTCACAAGTGAATACAGTTTACCCACAGTTCCAATATCTCCGTGATTGGCGGTGAAAAGGGCTCGAGTGCACGGATATGCTGGCCGTAAATCGAAAAAGTTTAGATATTCCAGAAGGACCGTTCAGGCTTCTTTTCTCTCGGTCCGTTTGCCGAAAAGCTGCCGAGATGGCCAAGACCCATGAGGCCATTTTGGCCAATCATGACTAGCTGATTGCCCACCACAAAATCCCTGACAGGCTCCATTCTGCCCCAGCAAAATTCAATTTGGGGCCAAAGGTTGAGGGCACGAAAACTGAATGCCAGGCTGGCCAGCCTCGGCCTTTGAGTAGTCAGAGTGCAGAACGGAGTACTCTGAAGCTGAGAAGAGATTGTAGCCCATGACTCTTGAACCTCCGTCGAGTCACGGCAGTTTCAGCAGGAGGACGAGGAGTAAAATTGTTTGCTTATCAGTGGGATGCCCTAAGCGCGTATCGATAGGCTTAGCGACCAAGGTTGGTGGTGGCGCAGAATAAATTCCCCAGGTCCCAGGCGGGCTGACTTGAATCCCCATGGGTCATTTGAGGTCTGAATTTCAAGGATGGCATTGCGAAACAGGGGGGAATGATGACTCTCTCCAGCAACGACGGAGTACTCTCCTTCTTCCTTCTGGACACCGCCAATGACTCTGCGGTGGAATTAGGGCGAAGTGGTGGCTGATTGATTGCACGTGCAGTGAGTGGGTGTTGTCATTGTCGATAAGGAGATTTCCGGTCGAGACGGCCAACTGCATTGCATGACTTCACCCGCCCGTAGATGCCTGTAGACTTGGGATTTGACGTGGTAGATACTGGCCTGGAAAGGAGAACAGCATGGACCAAGCAGAGGCACCCGACCCTAGCTAGAGGCTGCTCGTGTAGGCGATTGTCCTATTAGTTCGGCTGTGACGCCCCCTTGCAATGGTGTAACATGTTTGGGATGGATAAGCCACGCGGGAGCACTTGGGAGGGCTTGTAAGGGCCGAGGAAGTCGAGCTGAGTGGCGACAAAAATAGCAGCCCATGCCATGCCAGCGATTGTCTCCTCGAGGCCTTGGAAATGAGAACGAGAAGGGGACAGGGAGACCGAGAGTGCCCTGGGTCTGAGGTCCTCCTGTAATCCTATTGCCTCCACAGCCTTCGAGGTCCTCACCATTCAGTCATGTCCAGCCGGATATTAAAAACATGACGGGATCGACAATCACGGGCAAAATGACCGGCTGGATGGGGGATTTGGAAGGGTTCCAATCGGCTGCAACAGTATTAATTAATAACAAAGACGAGAACTCAATATCGGAACGGAGTAATTAATACCCAGAAGGATAGGGAACGTGAATGGCAGGCACACTGGGGAGGGATGGATGATGGGGACATGGAATGGGGACGAAGGGGTCGAGGGCCGAGGGGCTCCCCTACGCCTACGCCTACGCCTGCGCCTGCGCCTGGGCTTCCTCGTACGGTTATAACTTATCGGAGAAGGCGGTCAGGTCCCCCCCTCCCCCCAGTGCCCATGCCAGTTGCTAATGAGGGACGACGATTCGGTACCTGTGAAGTTAGTCCACTTTAGGTCCTCACCCGAACGTGAACTTTGCTTAGTCGCTCCTCGTAGTTCCTCGTAAATCGCTGCCTTTCCGTCCACCTGCTAAATTTTTTTCCCAAGACTGGTTTTCTGGGAAAAAAAATCCAATAAAACCGCCTCCCACCCTCTCTGACCCCCTCTAATCTTTTCCTCCTTTCTTCTACACCACCCCCCCTCTCTACAAGACCATCTCGACTCCTGCATTACTCTACTCTCAGTAGGGTCTTTGCTCCTTTTCCTTTTCCTTGGTTTTAGACTAGACGCCGCTTAGAGCGAGACCTGCGTGTGAACGCAAGTCCGTGGGCACATTTTTTCCCTCCCACCGCCTTTTCACACATTCCTCACACGGAGCCTACGCACAAAACACTCCCAGTCTCCTTCCACAACCTCCAAATCATTCTCAGAGCAGCGACATGCCCGCTGTCGACGTCATGACTTCCACTCCTGCCTCCTCCGCAAAGGAGACCAAACAGTCCCTCGCCACCCTCGAGCAATTGCTACAGCAACTGTCGGTCTCAAAAGCACAAGATGAGGCCAACGCAGCCGCAACAAATGTTGCCTCCCTGCTAAATGGCCCCATTGAAGAGCACGCTGTGCCCCTCAAGGCCGTTGAGGTCCTCAAAAAGCAACTCGCCAACAAAAAGGATGCCCTCGTCAGAGAGCGTGCTGTTGATGGCATTCGAGCCATTGCCTCCCACGCCACCATTTCCCCTGCTTTCGAGCCATACCTGATTTCCCTCCTACCTCTCACCCTCGCTGCTGTCGGGGACAAGATGGTTCCCGTCAAGAACGCCGCGCAGGCCGCAGCCCTTGCCATCGTCAAGGCCATCAACCCCAACTCCATCAAGGCCGCTCTCCCTCACATTCGAAATTCCATCATCACCGCTCAGAAATGGCCCGAAAAGGCCACCGGTCTTGACTGCGTTGAGGCTCTTGTTGAAACCGCTCCCACTCAGCTTGCCTTCCTTGTCCCTACCCTGATTCCCATCGTTTCCGAATCCATGTGGGACACCAAGCCAGAAATCAAGAAGAAGGCATACGGCACAATGGAAAAAGTCTGCAAATTGATCGAGAACAAGGATATCGATCGTTTCATTCCCGAGCTCATCAAGTGTATCGCCAAGCCTGAGAACGTCCCCGAGACTGTTCACTTGCTCGGTGCCACCACCTTCGTCACCGATGTCCATGAGCCCACTCTCGCTATCATGGTTCCCCTGCTCGAGCGTGGTCTTGCTGAGCGTGAAACCGCCATCAAGCGAAAATCGGCTGTCATTGTTGACAACATGTGCAAGCTGGTCGAGGATCCTCAAATTGTTGCCGCTTTCTTGCCCAAGTTGATGCCCGCTCTCACCAAGAACTACGAGAATTTGGCTGATCCCGAGGCTCGTGAGAAGACCAAGCAAGGTCTTGACACTCTTACTCGCGTCGGTGCCGTCAAGGAGGATGGCTCCTTCCCCAAGATATCCACTGCCGGTGAGATCTCTACCGTCGCCGAAATTCTCAAGTCCGTCATCGACCAGAAGCACAAGTCCGCTGGCCACGAAGTCGTGATTGAGTACGTTTCCGCCATTGCCGGGCAGCTCATCGATGAGAAGGTCGTTGATACTCCCGACTGGATTTCCAACACAGTCGAATACCTCAAGTCTGTCGTTGGCGAGTCTGACGCTCAATCTGTCGTCGAACAACTTCGCAAGCGCGCCTGCCCCAACGTTGACGATGAGCCCGAGCCAGAGGTTGACGAGGAAGAAGGTGAGGATCTCTGCAACTGCACCTTCAACTTGGCCTACGGTGCTAAGATTCTCCTGAACCAAACCCACCTTCGCCTGAAGCGTGGCCAGCGCTATGGTCTGTTGGGACCCAACGGTTCCGGCAAATCCACCCTCATGCGTGCGATCAACAATGAGCAAGTCGAGGGATTCCCGAAACAGAACGAGGTCAAGACCGTCTTCGTTGAGCACGATCTCGACGCCGCTGATACCGAGCTCACTGTTATTGGCTGGACCATGATGAAGTTGGCTCACGTCAACATTCACAAGCCCCTAAAGGAGGTCGAAGATCAACTCATCGAGTTCGGCTTCCTCCAATCACAATTAGAGGGTCCCATCACTTCTCTCTCTGGTGGCTGGAAGATGAAGTTGGCTCTTGCCCGTGCTGTCTTCGAAGAGCCTGATATCCTTCTGCTCGACGAGCCCACTAACCACTTGGATGTCAAGAACGTCGCTTGGCTCGAAAACTACCTCACCAACTCACCTTGCACCTCCATCATCGTTTCCCACGATTCCAAGTTCTTGAACAACGTCATCCAGCACGTCATCCACTACGAGCGATTCAAGCTCCGAAGATATCGTGGAAATCTGACCGAGTTCGCCAAGCGAGTGCCATCTGCGCGTTCCTACTTCGAGCTCGGTGCATCTGAGATGGAATTCAAGTTCCCTGAGCCTGGGTTCCTCGAGGGTGTCAAGACCAAGGCAAAGGCCATCGTCCGTGTCAGCAAGATGACATTCCAGTACCCAGGTACACCAAAGCCACAGATCTCCGACATCACCTTCCAGGTGTCCCTTGGCTCTCGTATTGCCGTTATTGGTCCCAACGGAGCTGGCAAATCGACCCTTGTCAACGTCTTGACCGGTGAATTGATCCCTACCGAGGGTGAGGTCTACCAGCATGAGAACATCCGTATTGCCTACATCAAGCAGCACGCGTTTGCTCACATCGATAACCATCTCGACAAGACTCCTTCCGAATACATCCAGTGGCGATTCCAGACTGGTGAGGATCGTGAGACCATGGATCGAGCCAACAAGATTGTCACCGAGGATGACGAGAAAGCCATGGACAAGATCTACAAGATTGACGGTACCCAGCGTCGCGTCTTGGGCATCCACTCCCGAAGAAAGTTCAAGAACTCGTACGAGTATGAGTGCTCCTTCTCTCTTGGTGAGAACGTTGGCATGAAGAACGAGAAGTGGACACCTATGATGACTGCTGACAACGCTTGGATTCCTCGATCTGAGATCCTCGCCTCACATCAGAAGATGGTTGCCGATGTTGATCAGAAGGAAGCTCTTGCCAGCGGTCAATTCCGACCTCTGATCCGAAAGGAGATCGAACAACACGGTGCCAACTTCGGTCTCGATGCTGAACTCATCTCTCACTCTCGTATGCGTGGTCTCTCTGGAGGTCAGCGTGTCAAGGTCGTTCTTGCTGCCTGCACATGGCAACGCCCCCATTTAATCGTTCTTGACGAGCCTACCAACTATCTCGACCGAGACTCGCTAGGTGCTCTCTCCAAGGCTCTCAAGGTCTTCGAGGGTGGTGTTGTTATCATCTCCCACAACGCCGAATTCACCGAGTCGTTGACCAGCGAAGTCTGGAGTGTCATCGATGGAAAGATGACACCTTCCGGTCACAACTGGGTGCAGGGTCAAGGTACCGGTCCCCGTCTAACTGAAAAGGGTGACGAGGAAGACAAGTTCGACGCTATGGGCAACAAGATTGAAGGAAACAAGAAAGCCAAGAAGTTGACTTCGTCTGAGCTGCGAAAGAAGAAGAAGGACAGAATGGCACGCCGTAAGCGTGGTGAGGAGGTCTTCACTGATGAGGACGAATAGATGGCCTCGCAATGGGCCACGACAGATATTACGGCATTTTCTTTCCTCGCATTACAGCACAGCATACCGAACCGGCGCTTGGAAAAGAGTGATATGACTCCAATGTTTCCATGAGAAATCGTGTCAATTGTGTTTTACGTTCGGAGTTGGGGCAGGGTTACAGTGAATTATTTCCTTGAGCGGATGATTGAATAGGATGGGTAGATATCTGGCGATATCACTTCAGATACCCGGCCGCTTAGACCAAGTGGCATGATAGAAAAGACTATGGCCATAGACATAGAATTGGGGCATTATCAAATAGAGTGTCAAAAATGATTAAAAAGTATTCAAATTACAATTTCTCACTGTACTCCGTATTGGCCCCCAAGTTTGCTACACCGTGACCACGTTTGGTCAAGGCTCTTCTCCAGCCTTGTCTGTCTCGCCAAATCGCGCCTGCCTGCCGAATTGAAATTTAATTCCAACCCTACTGACAACCAGTACGCCGACAGAAGGCGGAGTGATTTGCCTAGAGAAGAATGTAGCAACCTCTAGTCGGCAGTTCCACCCTATGATTACAGCAGCGTTCGAGTTCCATCGCTCAATTGCTCCTTAATATCCACCACCATGCAATAAGAATATTCTCCCAGCGGCTTCGGATGGGTCTTTTCCCCCTTCTGCGGCTGTGGTCAACCCCGAGGACACCCTGTGCACTCTACGCTCCAGAGATGACCCGTTGAAAAGGCGCCACGGAATGTCGGGGGTCAGAAATTAATTTCCAAAGAAAAGCCTGGCTGGAAGGACCTCTCTTAAACAAGGGTCCCCTTGCGCTTCAAAGTCCTTCGACCAAACGGAGTTCAAGCCGCGAGAGCCCATTGGATAGGCTGTGGTCTGAGGGTTCAAACACTCCCGACCTGGTGGATGAGTGGGTTTGATCTTTGATACTCGTAAACGGACAGCCTCCCCAGAGGAACCAATCATGCTTCCGCCGAGGAACAACACCCTCCCCTTTAGAGCCAGTCTTACAGATGTATTTCGGTTCACCAAAAAGTGGGACGATCCCGGCTTGGTATAACCGGAAAACCCCCGCGGTTGAGCAAGTGGATTCCACACCCATCTTTGTGTTTGTGAATAACGAGGCTGATGCCTGACTGCACATTCTATTTGAGTCGATCTTACAGTCGTAACTTGTTGCGTGACAGCTACATATGGACTGTATATGAATACAGGACTTATTAAGACCCTCCGGAACAAGCACCAATGTCCAGCCGTGGGGGCTTATGTGATGTCCTTCAAGGCCCAGGTTCCTGCAAGTCAGTGGAGGTTTTCCGTGCGGTGGGCGAATGCGGAGACTCCAGAGTTCGGCAGATTCCAAGGACCAAACCTAGAATGTAAGTGGCAAAGGACACGCTCACATTCCGTTTAAGACATATCTCTAGGTCGTTTACCCTATCGCTAGTCGGGGATTCGCCATGGCTTGGAGACGAGATAAATGGGTCAACGGAACACACAAAAGACCTAAATACCCAGGCGATCGTCGACTCTTTGAAGCCTTTCTTCTTCCCTCTTCCCAACTTCAGCGGTCTTGAGCGCCCCAACCCATTTCTCGAGAACTGAACCATCATCTCACCTTGGTCAAAGGTTAAGAGTTGTAGATACATTGTTCAACCTTGACGATAGTGTCTGGGAGGTTCTGCCTCGACCACAACGTCGACAACATGGGCTCCATTAGTTATGGTGGGGCTAAAGGCGAGTATGCTGATCCGATTATCTCTGAGCGGTCTGTGGATGAGCCGAGGCCGTTGAAGGTCATTTACGTTGGAGCGGGTATTTCTGGAATTTGTGCTGCTATCCAATTCCCCAAATATGTCCCCAACCTTGAACTTGCGATATATGACAAGGTGAGAAGCTCAATCCTCCGTGGGCTAGCTGCCACCAGTGTACTAATCAAGCTCAGAACGAGGAAGTTGGCGGCACATGGTGGGAGAATAGGTGGGTCATTTCCGTCTCCCCATTCAATGAAGCTCAGACTAATGCTCTGGACAGATACCCTGGATGTGCTTGTGGTATGTTTTGATGGTTAAGCAGCAACTGAAGACCGCCCATTCTAATTGATCCTATTCCAGATATTCCGGCTCATTCCTATCAACTAAGTTTCGAGTCAAATGTGAACTGGACCAAATTCTACGCTGGAGCTGCCGAGATTCTCGAATATTGGAAACGAGTAGTCGAAAAATACGATATCAGAAAATTCATGAAATTCAAGCACCAGTGTATTGAAGCACGGTGGAACGAAGAGACTTCCAAATGGCACGTGAAATTCGAAATACTCGGAACTGGAGAGATTGTCGAAGATATTGGAGATGTCTTCATGACCGGCGTGGGAGCCTTGAACAGCTGGAAATGGCCCGATATCAAAGGACTCCATGACTTCGAAGGCAAAATCCTCCACAGCGCCAACTGGGATGAGAGTTATAATGCTACTGATGAAAAGATTGCGGTCATTGGCGCAGGCAGTTCTGGTATCCAGATTGTCCCAGCCCTACAACCAAAGGTCAAAGCAATGGATCATTATGTCCGAGGTAGAACTTGGATTGCTTCTACTTTCGGCTACGAGGTCGTCGTCGCCCGGAATCAGGGCGAGGATGGAAATTTCGAATATACCCCTGAAGAGATCGAAGCTTGGAAGAAGGATCCCGAATCCTATATCCAGTATCGGAAAGCTCTGGAGGTCGGAATGCAAGGAGGCTTCGCCGTGACCCACCGAGGCACGAAGGAGCATGAAGGCGCCTGGGTTTCGTTCAACGCGGATATGCGCAGGAGATTAGCGAAGAAGCCAGAAATCGCCGAGCACCTTATCCCTGAATTTCCCCCGCTTTGCAAGCGTTTAACACCTGGCCCAGGATACCTGGAAGCACTTGTGGCAGAAAATGTAACGGTGATTCCGACTAGGATATCACACGTGGATGCTACGGGCATCACTACAACGGATGGCGTTCACCGTCCCGTCGACACAATCATCTGTGCAACCGGGTTTGACACCTCTTTTAGGGGAGGATTTCCAATCTATGGACGTGGAGGAGTCAACCTTCGGGATCGATATATGACACGTCAAGAAACATATCTCAGTGTTGCTGTCGATGACTTCCCCAACTACTTCATGTCGCTTGGCCCCAATGCTGGCCTGGGCAATGGAAGTTTGCTGATGGTTATCGAAGCTGTATCCTATTACGTGGGCCAGATTCTTGAAAAGCTGGCGACGGGCAATGTGAAGACCATTGAGCCCAAACGGCAATCGGTCCAGAACTTTACCAATTTCTGCGACGCATTCTTCAAGAGAACCGTTTTCTCAGCTGAATGTGGGAGCTGGTACAAATCCGCACCCCCCAATGCCACAGAAGAGGAACGCAAACACGGCAGAGTCACTGCACTGTGGCCAGGAAGCAGTATTCATGCTGTACATACATTCAAAAAAGTTCGATTCGAAGACTACGACATGACCACCTTGGATGGCAATGAGTTCGGCTGGATTGGAGACGGGTGGGCAGCTGCTGAGCGGGCCAATGATCCTGAAGGCCTGAGCTGGTATATTAATAAAACCGCGTTCATACATGAAGACCTGGCGAAGGCGAAAGCATTGCAGGTCGAAGACGGAAAGGTCGTCAACCAGGAGGAGAACGGTGTCAAGAATGCCGACTCCACTGTGTCGGAAATCAAGATCCCAGAAGGGGTGGTTGCGACCTAGAAGGTTTTCCATAGAAGGCGTTGATGCACTGTATTCTAAGACTTGGGCGTTGCAGAGCCCACCGCAAGTACTTCCCATGATGTTTCTTTGAGCTTGCGATCAAGCCGAGGGTCTTCAGATCTGCTCTCGTATACTTCGTATAATGTTGCACAGATTCAAGCAGATATACTCTGGACTCGTACACATCCCTGCCCCACGAGGAGGGCATCTCCGTGAAATCCAAACCTTATCTGACCAACGGTCCTGCTCCCCAACTTGCTTCACCATTGCTAATCTTGAGGACTTGTGCCCATGTCCCCATGTCCCCATGCTGTTGGTGATGCATGCATGGCTCCTCGTCGCTGAAGACTTGACACGTTGTCGAATTTGAGTGCATCGCACCTCCATAATGGCAAAGTCAGGCCGTCTACAGTTCTACGGGACCGTATTCATCACCACGTTCGTCTTCCTTTTCGGGATCGACTATCTCCTTCGGTCATGGGGTCAACCATTGCGATCAATCAGCCAGCAAGGCAAGACCACGTCGTCTCTCAGTCATGGTCACGAGCAATTCAAGGCTCCAGCAAAGAATCTATGGGCCGAGCTTGACGAACTCGAATCGTCTCAGCTCTATACTTTCCTCCACCAAGGCTCAGACCCCTTAAATCTAACCGCTTCGCTAACGGCTGGCCGAAACACCATCTATTTGATCGAGACACTGCGCCCGAACAAGTCTGACGTGCTTGATTATCTGGACCACGATGGACCTCGACCCGATCGTTGGGCTCGAGTCGCCGTTCTCGAGTCGCACAAGGACGATTCCTTCATTGCTGACTATATGGTTGGACCACTTCCTCCGTCAAACACCACCAGCATCATTCCACTCACCTACTGCCACAATTCTGGGAAGAATTGGGTTCAGAGCCCGATATCAGATGTCTTCGGTCTCATCGCATGGGCTGCGAAAATCGGTGAGCGTGTCTCGGATATAACCCAGGAACTGTTGGGAGCCACGGTAAATCCTGACGATCCATCTGACCCTGATGCTCTCGTGATGGGATGGAGACCTGCTCTAATTGACTCTGGTCGTATGGTTCATTGGCTCGAGTTCTTCGGTGCGGGCGTCAGGTCCGATGGACGGTCACTTCTTCCACAAGGACTGTATGTCAAGCTTGACACGCCTTCGACGAATCCCAAAGATTGGGTGACTGCAGAATGGTTCTACAATGGAGTCCTTTACGAAAACGAAACTGTGCTCCGAGATGCAATGAAGTCTCGAAGTTTCGAGCGCCTGAATACAAATCCTGATGGAGACTGGACAAACACTGAAGACTTCGCTAACTCGGTCCCGGAAAGGGACATGCCACCTCCAGTGTCGGTGCAACCATACGGCTCACGCTTCCATCTGGACCGCACTGAGTCATACATATCATGGATGGGATTCTCGTTCTACCTCTCCTCCAATCAAGCCACCGCTCTGTCTCTCTTCGACATACGTTATAATTCCACACGGTTGATATATCACCTTGGTCTTCAAGAGGCTTTGGCACACTACGCTGGCGCCGAACCTCTCCAGTCTGGGCTTGAATTCCTGGATACTTTCTTCGGAATGGGAAGCATGATGTTCAGTCTGGTTCCGGGGGTTGACTGCCCAGGGCACGCTGAATATGTCGACATGTCCTATCACAAAGGCGGGAAAATGTACACGAACAGGAACGCAATCTGTGTCTTCGAGTACACATCCGATGCCCCGCTGCAGAGACATACTTCTGCGTACAGTGTGAGTGTAAGTCGAAACACCTATCTTGTCGTCCGGAGCGTAAGCACAGTTGGAAACTACGATTATACAGTAAGTTGACCAGTTCTCTTCGTGTTTTTCCTCCCTGAACCAGACCTTTTGACATCGTGAACCTACAGATTGACTACATCTTTTATCTCGATGGCTCAATCGAAGTTAAGGTGAGAGCTAGTGGGTTCATATTTGGCGCTTTCCACGCAGAACCCCGTTCCTCTCCTCTAGAACGAGATGAAACAACAAATGAGTATGGTTATCGTATTCACCCAGCTGTACATACATCGATGCACGACCATGTGATCTCCTTCCGTGCCGATTTTGACATCTGCGGACCAAAGAACAGCCTCGTTCGCACGTCAATCGAGCCACTCCAAAGAACCTATCATTGGGACAAGCCAGAAGTTTCCGGGATCAGGAACACAATGCACATGGTCCACGAAACGCTCAAAGAGGAGACCGGTCTAGACTGGCCCAAGAACGGAGGTGAGATGTACCTGATCACCAACCCGGACGCCACGAATAAATGGGGCGAGACGCGAGGATACAGGATCCTCCCTGGGACGGGAATGGGCAATCCGACACACCTAACCATCCTCAACTCCACCACACTGGGACGTTCCGCTGCCTGGTCCAGTGCCGACCTCTGGGTGCTGCGAAACCACCCGGAGACCGAACCCGCCGCGGCCCATCACCTCAACTACATTGACCCACTGGACCCGCTGGTCGATTTCGAGAAGATGGTCGACGGAGAGGGAATCGAGGAAGAGGATCTAGTGATATACTTCAACCTCGGCGGCCACCACGTCCCCAACAGCCAGGATATCCCGAACACGCTCATGCACACAAGTGCGAGTTCAGTCCTGTTCATGCCCTTCAATTACTTTGACGGAGATGTCAGTCGTGCCGTGCGGCAGGGCGTGAGGATTGACAGAAGGCCTGGGAAGATTCAGAGCAAGGACGGTCCGAAGAATACCGGCAAAGAAGACATCCGAAAGCCCAGGCACGCGGGCCGCTCAGGTGGGTCCACTTCGACTTCTCACGAGAACGAGAACGAGAACGAGAACGAGAAGCACGACGAGGAAGTCGCATACTTTGGCGCACACTACACCTCGCCCGTGACGATTGCCCAGGAAATGCTGTCGCCGGATCTCAGTCACTACATGAAGGAGCGCGATGACGGGGAGAACGACGGCTGGAAGACCGTCAGGAACAATGTCGGTGGCGGGCTTTTGGGCTTGTTCGTGGGGAAAGAGAGGAGCGCCGTGGATGACGATGAAGGGAGAAGTCGCTGGGATTGGTAGGCTGATGGCGGAAGCCGTGGAAAGGTCAGTCAGTAAGTACCTTGGTACATGTGTGGGGTTTTTGCCCGCCGAGGAGCGAGAGCAGATTTCTCGGATATGCGGCTAGATATTGAGCTAGATATTGATACATTCATGTACGACAAAGCAAGGAATGGTCAGCCCAGCTTGTTGATGTTGCCAATGAGCTTTTTGGACCCAGTGGGTGCGATGGGTCCTCTGGTGCACTATTCGTGTCCTGGTCAAGAAGGACTAGACTTGGAGGGAGACATAACGCCAGGAAGTGCTGATCTCAACAGAGTGTCTCCGATAAATCCCTTACGCTGCATAATTAGTGTTTGCAAACCTTACGGCACCTCTCGAGAAGCAGATTATTGGCACTATAATCCTTCACATTAGACCATCACAGGAAAAGGCATCTAGGTGTGAAGTCCCTCGGACTAGTCAGTTCGTTTGCTGACTCGCGCATAAAAGTCGTTCTGATGTATCGCAGCGCTATAATAATAAAGACCCGTATTAGATGAGAGCCTTAGCCAGAGCTTTCTAAACAGGTGACTTACGTGTTGGCAAAGGTCCAATCTTTTGCCGGGACCGGCTGTTGGAAATCAAGGGCTAAGAGAAGCGTCGGCACAATCTACAAAGGCCCAAGGGTTGTCAACATGGGAATCCTAGCTAGAAGGCTCTTGTACCGTAGAGATGCGCACCTTCCTCATCTCCATATAGGCAATGTCTGTAGACTGTCAGCATGCCAGATGCTCACTCGATCAGGGTTACTCACTCCGTCCAAGGCACGTTCTCGACCCTAACCCAAAGCCCATGATGAATCGATCTAAAACGCAGTTAGTGAAGTGTGGAACGTAGTCTATTCAAGGCAGTCACATGCTCATATCGGTGCTGGGGCTCTCGAGCCACCTTTCGGGCAGGAAAGACTTCGGGTCAGCTCCGAAAATGGTGGGTAGTCGTTGGATCACATATGCTGGTGCACCGATGGTCACGCCGGCAGGGACGTGATGGCCCGCAAGCTCGATGCCCGTCTCCGGTGTTTCACGAGGCAAAATGCCGGCGTTTGAAGGGTAGAGGCGGAGGGACTCTTGAAGGACGGCGTTTAGATATGAGCATGCAGCAGCCTGCTGGGAAGTGCACACATCGCCCAGCTCGCCTTTTGCTCGCTTTTCCCTGAGTTCTCGCAACAGCTTCGCCTTCTTGTCGGGATTGTGGATGAGATGGTAGAAGATCGAATTGAGCCAGGTGACGGCATCGGTGGTCCCTGCGATCAAGATGACTTGCAATAAGAGGCGGAACTCCTTGTCGGTCAAGGCCTCGCTCTTGCTGGCAGCCTGCACTTTGAGCAATCTCGAAGCAAGATTGCGCTGGGACTGCCCAACGGACATGGGCTTTTCCTGGTGCTCCATGAACCGATCGATAAGCTTGTCGACCTCATTTCCCTTGAATTTGGCGGCAGGATCCTCTGGGCCGATGAAGCGCATAATGAAAGATGTGATGGCAAACAACGTAGGCGCGACACCGAGAGTATGGGCCTCTCTAAGCATTCCGTAGATCCACTCAAACAAGTTGGTCTCGGAGACCTTGTCGAGCATACCGGAATTCTGTTCGAATGCCATTTCCGAAATGCAGTCTGCCAGTTATTAGTTACATTGGTCACGTCCAGAAAGGGGTACCTCGAAGGTCGAAGGGGTATAAAGGTTGTTTGCTCACCAAAAAGCAGCCGCTCGAACCATTGTCCCAGATCAACATCCTGCCCCTGAAACAATTCCATCCGCGAAATGAACTTTTTCAAAATCCCGTCGATATTCCCATCTAGGTCCTTGATTCCTTCGGAGCTGAAAGTAGTCGCAATCGGCCGTCTGAGTTTGCCGTGAACGTTCTCGTTGCGCTCGGTGAACACGTCGCGAACTCCAGGTAGCTTGTAAGGATCGTAATAATTGGATTTGATGAATGGTGCAGCGGTATTGTATATTTTACGAAACGCAACTTCGTCCGTGACGCTCCTAGAGGGGTTTTCTTTTAGCAAAATAGATCTGGCCAGGGGGCCATAATCAAAGTCCACACACAGTTTATTTGGCCCGAGCCGTACCACCGGGCCGTGTCTTTCGTGCAATGCGTATATTGTCGTGTGCTCCTGACCCATTGTCACCACGGCCACATGCCACAAATCGGTGAATCGGGCCCAGAAGGGGCCGGGAAACGGCGACAGCGGGGACAGACATAGTTCGTAGATGACTTGGTAAGAAATCCAAAGGACAGTCGCCGCGATCAGGATGGTCGCATATTGTTGCCAAC